>ENA-OPYX01001207-OPYX01001207.1-human-gut-metagenome-genome-assembly--contig:-NODE-1207-length-14171-cov-6.504984_pt1 | contig 14171 bp, 10 predicted proteins | sample MGYA00242639_ERZ504486 | MGnify/ENA primary metagenome ERZ504486 (study PRJEB26092, sample SAMD00036296) | human gut metagenome | host: Homo sapiens | study: EMG produced TPA metagenomics assembly of... | reverse complement strand
CGAACTTGCTTGAAGGTTTCAGCAGGATGCCTTTCTCTCTTAAAATCCTGTTTTAAGCGACATGGTTCGTTGGTCAAGAGGCTAAGACGTCGCCCTCTCACGGCGAAAACAGGGGTTCGATTCCCCTACGAACTGTTGAAGGTTTCACAGAGTTCCTTCTCTTTTAAAAATTTCTGTTCTATATTCATATGGTTCGTTGGTCAAGAGGCTAAGAACGTCGCCCTCTCACGGCGAAAACTATGGGGTTCGATTCCCCTACGAACTGCTTTTAAACGGAGCCTGCATGGCTCCGTTTTTTGCTGTGCTGATTTTTTTCTCCTATCATAAATCGCCAGTAAAAAACGCCCGGCAGTTTTCTGCCGGACTTTTCCTTTTTTCTGACAACTCTTTTATTCTGCGTAGATCTAACCAGTTCTTTCAGCATTGCCATCGTCTTTCCATCCCTCAACGGTAATGTGCTCATACGGTCCATGGCATGCATATCCGCCGGTTCCGATGTTCGGGCACGGCAGACCCATGAAGCTTAAGCGTGCGCCGTCTGTGCCGCCGCGGATCGGAAGAACAATCGGCTCCATGCCGGCTCTTCTGGCTGCCTCTTCGGCATTCTCAATCAGATGGTAGCAAGGACGGATCTTCTCAGCCATGTTGCGGTACTGCTCTTTGATCTCCAGTTTTACCGTTCCCTCGCCGTATTTTTCATTCATTGCTTTTTCAATCCGGCGCAGATTCTCTTCTTTTGCTGCAAATTTCTCTGCATCGTGATCACGGATGATGTACTCGGACTCGGCATGTGCCACATCGCCGGACATACTGGTCAGATGATAGAAGCCTTCATATCCTTCGGTATTTCTCGGGGACTCTGCTTCCGGCAGAAGAGACTGGATCTCGCTTGCAACAGCGATTGCATTGATCATCGTGTCTTTTGCTCCGCCTGGGTGGATGTTAAATCCGGTCACCGTGAATTTCGCTCCGGCTGCATTGAAGTTTTCGAATTCGATTTCTCCCTCTGTGCCGCCGTCCACGGTATAGGCAAACTCCGCGTCAAAGCCTGGAACATCAAAAAAGTCAGGGCCTTCACCGATCTCCTCATCCGGTGTAAATCCGATGGAAATCGGACCGTGCGGGATTTCTCCGGCAAGAAGGGCTTCTGCCAGTGTCATAATCTCTGCCACGCCCGCCTTGTCGTCTGCACCGAGCACCGTTGTTCCATCGCTTGTGATCAGCGTTCTGCCGGCCAGGGATGGAAGATGCGGGAATACCGAAACCTCCAGTGTTCTTCCGCTGTCAGCCAGCTTCAGATCCTTTCCGTCATAATTTTCATGTACGATCGGATTTACCGCATGATCTGCAAAATCAGATACCGTATCCATGTGTGCGATAAATCCCAGTTTTGTCTTTCCTTCGTATCCTTTTGTTGCCGGAATTTTTCCATAGACGTAGCATTTATCCTCTACACGGACATCCGATACACCGAGCGCTTTCATTTCTTCTGCAAGCTGGTCTGCCAGGACTCTCTGACACTCGGAAGACGGATGGGTTCCGCTCTTCTCATTGCTCGGTGTCGGCACTTTAACATAATTCAGTAATCTTTCATATGCTTTCATTTTCTTCTTCTCCTTCTTATTTCATCAGCTTCTGGATGGTTTTACAGAGCTCATCCACGGCGCCTTCTTTTCCCTGCCGGATATCCTCCACAACGCAGGATTTGATGTGGCTGGAAAGCAGTACCTTGTTGAAGCTGTTTAATGCAGACTGGATCGCGGATACCTGGGTCAGGATATCGACGCAGTAGCGGTCGCTCTCCACCATTTCCCGTATTCCGCGCACCTGGCCTTCAATTCTCGAAAGACGGTGGATCAGATCTTTGTATTCTTTTTCGTCCCGCACTTTTTTCCGGTCGCATTCACTGCAGTGTGTACAACATTCACCCATGAGGTTTCCTCCTTGTGTTCCGTCACTCTATATACCCCGTCTGGGTATGAATTTATGATACTCTTTTGCCCAGACTTTGTCAATCTTCGATTTTTGCCGCAAGCGCGCCGTACAGCTTCTGGTTTACCAGACTTGCCGCGCTGCACTCCGCCTCCGGCGCGTTCGCCGACGGCTCTCCGCAGAGATCGACCGCGAGCACCTTTCTCCCCGCAAGACAGTCCTTTGCAAGGGACAGCAGCTCATCCACACGCACATTTCCCTGATCCCAGTTCGTATCAAGCTCCTCCTTTGACAGAATGTCCTTATCGACCGACAGATATACCGGAAATGTTCCCGCATGGGATGCAAAAATCTCTTTGATCTTCGCCGCTCCGCTTCCGTCGTCGAGCTCTTCCTGTGTCACAAACCAGACATGCTCCATCGCTTCTGTCTCCCGCACCGACGCCTCCGGCGGGCCGATCACACAGATTCCTTTGATGTTTTGATACGCCCCGGCAGCATCCCGGATCCAGGAACCGCAGGAGAGCACCGGAAGAAGCGCCGGCGGCTGCATATCGGTATGGTGGTCGAATACGGCTAAAAACAAATCTTCTTTTTCAAGTCCCAGCAGCAATTTGCTCATATAGTGATAATTGCCGGAATCCAGAAGGCGGATCCGCGGCAGCTCTTTCGTTTCTTTTTTTCGGCCAAGTTCCGCTTCCAGAAACTGCTCCGTCTCTGGATCGAGATAACCGTCAGTTCCCCGGAGCTCTCTTAGATCCCAGATCTTTCCCGCCTGCTCCCAGGCATATCCTTCGGACTCATAAATTCCGGAAAGGCTAAAACAAAATGGTTTCATCTTCTCTTTTACTCCTGTTATTTATTTAATGGATTCAGCTTTCTTCCCGCCGTCACAAGAAGAACGGCTGATATCAGAAGCTGCAGAACGGCACTCGCCTCCGGCAGATAATGGATCAGCGGATTCTGTCCGTAATTTCCAAGCAGATAGCAGAGCTGTTCCATCTCTCTTCCATTCCCAAGCTGGCGGCTGATGATCCCCGCAAACGAGGTAAACGGATTGAAAAGAAGAAGGTAAATTACACCTCCTACATCAATCTGCTGATAAGCTGCCGTCATCTCCTGCTGCAGCAGTCCTGCGTAGTAGGCAAGCCCCGTGCAGGCGCATATTCCTACGACCAGAAAAACGACAATGACATAGGAAAGAACGGTCGCCAGTGTGGTCCGCTTAAAAACAACCGAACAGAAAATGCCGATACTGCCGACAAAAATCCCGGTCAGAAGAAGGCCTCCCGCCATCAGAAGCAGTCCGCCAAGGCCGATACCGCCGAACACCACAACAAGGGACAGCACCGGCAGTGCCGAAACCGTCAGTATCAGAACAACGCCAAGCGATGCCTCCAGCTTTCCCGTAATGATTCTCCACGGGTTCAGGTTCGTCGTCAGCAGCACATCCAGCGTTTTTTTCTCACGCTCCAGCGAAATGCTTCCTCCCGCAACCGCCGGAACCGAAAGGACAACGAGAATAAACAGAAGATACGTCATCAGAATATAGCAGTTCATCGGAACGCTGTAGCTGACCGGTGCCAGATAGCCAAGCTGGCTGCTCTCCCCGAAATAGCAGACAAACGCAACCACGGCAAGCAGCAGATTGCAGACAAAAATAATCCAGGAAATCCGCGATGACCGCGAGTTCCGCTTCATTTCTTTTTCAAATACAGGATTTAACCGCACGTTTCGTTCCCTCCTTATCCGATCGTGTTTCCGAACGTTTCTGTGTTTCGGCTCTTCTGTTCCGTTTCCCCGGTCAGATGAAAGAACAGGGACTCCAGGCTGTTGTGTTCCCGTGCAAATGAAACCACAAGGATTCCGGCATCCACCAGTTTCTGCAGCAGATACGCCTCCTCCTCCCGGCTTCCCGAAAACCAGGCCGCAATCTTGTTTTCATCCACAGAAAGGCGGCTGACCTGCGGATCCTGCCGCAATAGTTCCAGCGCCTTTGGCACCTGGTTCAGCACAGTGATGCGCAGCGGATTGGAGCTGTCGACCGCAAGCATAATGTTTTCCAGCTTTCCCTGCTGTACCATGACACCTCCGTTGATGACACCGATGCTGGTGCACAGATCTGCTAATTCCGAAAGAATATGGGAGCTGATCAGAATCGTATAATCCTCCCGCGCCAATCGCTGCAGGAGAAGCTGAAAATCCTTTCTCGAACGCGGATCCAGACCGGAATTCGGTTCGTCCAGCACCAGAAGCTTCGGTTTATGGATCATCGCGCGCGCCAGACAGAGCCGCTGCTGTATGCCCCTTGAGAGCGAATCCACCATCTGCTCCTCTTTTCCCGATAGTTCGACCATCTCCAGCACTTCCCGCGCACGGACGGTTCCTGCCCGCCCGTAAATTCCATACGATGCGGCAAAAAATTCCAGATACTCTATCACGTTTAAGTTTTCATAAACGCCAAAGAAATCAGGCACAAAGCCGATCAGGCTTTTCTGCTTCAGAATATTTTTTGTCGTCCGCACGCCGTCCAGCCACAGATCGCCGCCGTCGCTCTTTAAAAGCCCTGAAATAATGCGCAGCGTCGTTGTTTTTCCCGCACCGTTCGGTCCGACAAAGCCGTAAATATCGCCTTTTTTTACTTCCATATCAAGACCGTTCAGGGCATATGTTTTTCCGTATTTTTTGGTCAGTTTCTCAATTTTCAGTATCGGCATTTGGCTCCTCCGCTAACAGGTTCTCCAGATATTGCTCCGGTGGGATCTCTTTCGCCTTTACGATCAGATTCGGTGCCTCATAGTATCCATAATTTTCATGATACTCTTCTCCCTTTTCCTCTTCGGAAAGACGGTACCGCACACGGATCTGGTTGTCCGCATTCACATACTGCGCCTCCAGCGCCGGATCACTCGCAAAATCGATCTCCCAGTCGGAAATTTCATCATACGTTCCCGTCTGAAAATTGTACAGCTCAATGATTCCATTGAAATTCCGGATCTTGGTCCCATCCTCCGTGCGGGCTTTCTCGAAAGCAAGCGAAAGAATGGTTCCCCGTTTTCCTCCCCCGCCGGTTTCTGCCGCCTGGATCTTATCTTCTAACGCCGTCATCGCATACGGCCAGAATGCAGGATCATAGATTCCCTCGGAATCCGGCTGCATCACGCCTTTAGCATACATTCCATACAGACACCAGATGTTGTTGTTTTCAAAGACACCGTTCAGATAATACGTTACTTCTGTTTCCTCTTCCGAGATTCCGCCGGAATTCGGTCCCATTTCAAAGCTTACCGTGTTTCCGCCGTCCCATCCGCTGTACTCCTGCGCATACGGACAGTACACAACGCCGGCCTCTTTCATGTCCACAAACACTTCCTGATAGTAATACGAGATTCCATACGCTTCGTATCCGCTGTCAAGCTGGAACGTATCGTCATTGCCTGCCAGCTTTCCAAAGAAAAGGCAGTTGTCACTCCGGTTCGGCATGTGATTATAGATGACGCCGTCCAGATAATTTTTCTCTATCTCCGGCAGATCTTCTGCCGCACTCCAATTTCCGAAATCCCGCACGCTGTCCGCTTCTATTCCATCCAGCGTGATCGTCTCCCCGTTTTTGATGTCTCCAATGAGGGCACAGTAACCTGGAACGGCGATCACACAGCTCTCCAGATCATAGCCTGTCTTATTTTCCACGGTTCCGCTGATCTTCTGATCCCAGAAATGAAACGTGCCTTTCAGTCCTTCGCCTTCGTCCAGCGTTTCCATCCGCTGCATGCCGAACTCATTCAGGGCAAATGCAGCCTGATTGGAAATTTCTGCCCTGTTTTTCTGTTCTCCGAAACTGATCTCCGTCTTTTCATATTCCGCATCCTCCGTTTCCGGCTGTGCCGTGCTGTTGGACATATAGTCCATACGGTTGTACGTCACCAGATCGTAGGACGGATCCAGATACAGCTCATAGGAAGCATTGTACGGCGCCTGTGCACAGAAATTAATGTAATCTTTCTGGTATGTATCGTACTGCCAGATTTCTCTTACATACGTCAGCACCGGGGCCTTGAGCCTCGTGCTCTGGCCAAACAGACTGATCAGCATAACAAAGACGGCCGAGCAGGCACAGATCGCCCCCCAGAGATACTGACGTTTTCCTGTTTTTTTCAAAAAGAAATACAATCCCGGCCCTGCCAGAACCAGATAGACCAGAATCAGGCCGCCGTACAGCACCGTATTCGGACGGTTCCGGATCCTAGTGTTTTCCAGAAGATCGGAAATCGTATAGTATTTCTGATAATTCGTATTTCGTTTTGCCAGAAGGCGGCTGGTGGTCTCTTCGTCCAGAATATTTTTCAGAAAATCTACCGGCGCTTCTTTAAACGCACTGCGCTGGCTTTCCGCAAATGTCTCGTTTCCCGAAAAGGTAATCAGAAGGCCTCCCTCTGCCTGCCAGAGATCAATTTCTTTCTGGAGTGTCTCATCCAGTTCTTCTTTTGACTGCTCCAGAAGGATCAGCACATCCGGCGAATACGACTCCGCAAGCCCGACAAGCTCCTCTGCCCGGACAGATGCAGCTTCCACCTCATAAATCCCGTCGTTCAGCGTAACTCCATTCAGCTGCTGCCCGTAATTAGTTTCTTCTTCCACAACGCAGACTTCCACCTTGGACTGGAAGAAGCCTTCACTCGAAATCGTTTCTTCCCGACTGTACACCGTGTCCCTCTGGCTGTTCTCCAGGCACAGGACACAAAAAGACGTATTTTCCACCAGAAGCCCTGCCGAAAAAGTCTTTGTAACGGTTCCGTTCGCCGGAATATAGATTGGAAAACGGTACGTAAAAAAGGCTGTTTCTTCCATCGCCCGACCGCTTGACCCCCAAAAACAGTTTTGAGAGAATGCCTTCTCCACTGTTTCTGTCGGTAAATCGATTCCGCGGCGTTTTTTATCTGAAAAACAAAGTATCCTTCAAATTCAACAGCGCTCTCATTTGTGATTGTCACACGAATCGGTACGTGATTCCCATCCTGATAGTTTCCTTCGAATCCATAAGAAAAATCAATCTGGTATTCCCCTGCGTAGCTGTTGGCAAGAAGCTGCTTTTCTTTCCCGTCGCTTCTTCCGCCATCCGACGGCGTGTTCTGATAAAGTTCTGTCCGCGTTGTCATCGCAGACACCCTCTGAACTCCCGCCAGAAGCAGAATCAGCAGCAAAATACCGGACAGACAGCAGATTTTGCTTCTTCTTTTCCTGTTCATCGCTTTTCGTCCTCTTTCTTCCCCTTTGGCATTCCGACCGGCAGTTCCACCTCAAAGACGGTTCCCTGCAGATCACTTTTTACCCGCACCTGTCCGTGATGCAGTTCCGCAATCTGCTGTACAATCGCAAGTCCAAGTCCCGTCCCGCCGGTATCGCGGCTCCTCGACTGCTCTGTCCGGTAAAATTTCTGGAAAATATGATCCAGTTCCTGTTTTGGAATGATCCGTCCGTAGTTAATGACACGCGTGACCACATATTCGCCCTCTTTTTCCATTGAGACGCGGATCTGTTTTCCTTCTTTTCCGTATTTGACAGCATTGTTCAGCAGATTTCCAAAGAGCCGTGCCAGCAGCTCACCGTCCGCCTCGAGAAAAATCGCATGTTCCGCATGCAGAAATTCCACCTGAAGCTCATTTTTCACAAAAGACGGCGTCATCTCGTCGAGCATCTGCTCCATCAGCTGCACCAGATCAAGTTTTCCGAGATGCAGCTGCATCTCTTTGTGCTCCAGCTTGACGAATCCAAACAGTTCGTTCGTGAGCTGCTCCAGACGGAGTGCTTTCTGATAGGCAATATCGATATAATGATTTCTCGTCTCCTCATCCAGATCCGTCCGCGTGCGCACCCAGCCGAGATAGCCGATAATCGAAGTCAGCGGCGTACGGAGGTCATGTGCCACGGATGAGACGAGATCGTTTTTCGTATGCTCCGCGATCCGTTCCCGTTCCATAATTTCCTTGATATTCTGCTGCATCGTATTTAAGTTCTCCGCCATCACAGAAAACTCGTCATTTCCCTTTACCTCGATCGGATGATCAAAATCCCCTGCTGATATCTCCTTTACCTTTTCCAGAATCTTCCCAATGTATCGGATGGTTTCGCGCATCAGGAAATAAAAGGTCAGGCAGAACGAAAGCAGCGCAGCCGCCGTCAGAATCATCGTCCGCACCGATGGGCGGAGGCCTCCCGGTCCGATCCAGGCGCTCCGGTAACCGATGTTCATCAGTCCATTGCCGAAAAAGGTCAGAATCCCGTCGGTAAGCGTCACTACAAGCACCGTGACAAGTGCACTTACAATCAGATCAAAGACCATCCTCTGGCTGAAGTTTTTTATAAAATCAGGCTTCAATTTTGTATCCCACTCCCCAGACTGTTGTAATAATCTTATCTTCTCTTGTGTCGTCTTTCATTTTTCCGCGCAGACGGCGGATATGTACCATAACCGTGTTGTTCGCCTCATAGAATTTTTCATGCCAGACGCGCTCGAAAATTTCGTCTGTACCGAACACGCGGCCCGGGTTGGAGGCCAGCAGATACAGAATATCAAATTCAATCGGTGTCAACTTGATGCTTTCTCCGTAGCAGACAACCTGATGGGTTACCTTGTTGATTTCCAGATGCTTTAAGGAAATCACTTCCTGGCGCTCGTGCGGCTTCGACGGATTCAGTTCGCGGTAGCGGCGGAGCTGGGATTTTACACGCGCCATCAGCTCCAGCGGATTGAACGGTTTTGCCACGTAATCGTCTGCTCCCGTTGACAGACCGACGATCTTGTCGATATCCTGCGTTTTGGCACTTACCATGATGATCGGAATGTTGTTCGTCTCCCGGATGCGGCGGCACATCGCAATACCGTCCATATCCGGCATCATCACATCGAGCAGCACCAGGTCGATTTTTTTCTCCTCCAGAATGCGGAGTCCCTCTTTTGCACTGTACGCTTTTAATACCTGAAATCCATCGCTGATCAGATAAATTTCCAGCAGATCCGCGATTTCTTTTTCATCATCCACAACTAAAATATTTGTTTCTTCCACGTCGTTTCCATCCTCTCTGTTTTTAACTACCGTAATGGTACCATGAATATTCAAAAAAAATCTTTACTTAATTCTTACGTCTGTATTATCTATTATAAAAAGAAAAGCCGCCTTCCACAAGAGGCCGCTTTTCTTTTCTTCTTATATTTTTTATCTTCGTACTGCGCGGCGGTATACCACAAGAGAAACCGCTGCGGAAATGACCTCTGTGATCCAGAAGGCGTGCCATACGAAAACGCCGCCTCCCAGATGGGACAGCAGGTAAGCTGCCGGGAGAATGACAATGACATTTCGGCAGAGGGAAATGATCAGGGAAGATCCACCTTTTCCGAGTCCCTCCAGCGCACCGGAGGATGTGATGGAAACTGCCGAAATCAAAAAGCCCGCGCTGATGCGTGTCAGTGCCTGTCCGCCAAGACGGATGGTCTCCGGATTGCTGCTGAACAGTCCGATCAGCTGTTCCGGAATGGCAAGGCAGATGCCGGTTCCAATAAGCATGATCACCGCACACATAATCAGGGTGATCTCATAAATCTTCCGCACACGCTTATGCTCGCCTGCGCCGTAGTTGAAGCCGATAATCGGGCGCATGCCCTGTACAATGCCGTTTGCTGTCAGATAGATGAACGTCTGCAGCTTGTAGTAAATGCCGAGCACGACAACGTAGCTCTGGGAATACACGGCCAGGATTCCATTCAGTGCGGAAATCAGAAGAGACGGCAGCGCCAGGTTCAGGATCGCCGGGACGCCGATCGCATACAGTCTTCCGACCAGATTTTTTCCTTCTTTTAAATATTCCGGATGGATTTTGACCGAAATCGGGCGGATCTTGTAAATGATCCAGTAAATCACGACCGGTGTCACCTGACCGATGCCGGTTGCAAGCGCCGCACCCTCAATTCCAAGACGCGGGAACGGTCCGATTCCGAAAATAATGAGCGGATCCAGAATGATGTTGACAATACAGCCGACCATCATACCGGTCATCGTCACTTTCATCCGGCCGACTGCCTGAAAAACCTTTTCAAAGTAAAGGTTTGCCATGATTGCTATGGTAAACAGAAAGATAATCCGTGAATACCGGACACCAAGATCGATGACAGTTTCGGAAGAAGAAAACATCCGCAGGAAACGCTCGATGACCAGAAGGCTTCCGATCGTTAAAATAACCGCATGCAGCATGGTAAGGGCAAGGCCCTGTGTTGCAGCACAGCCGGCTGCCTTTTTGTCACCCGCTCCCAGATAATACGAAATCACCGCATTCAGTCCGATTCCAAAACCGATGGCAACGGCATTTACAAAATTCTGTACCGGATAAACCAGGGAGAGCGCCGTCATGGCATCTTCGCTGATCTGTGCGACAAAGAAGCTGTCCACAATGTTATATAAGGAATTGACCAGCATCGAGATTACCATTGGAAGCGCCATCGAAACCAGCAGTGGAAATACTGGCTTTTCTTTCATAAAGTTTTCGTTCATTATTACCTCCATTTGTGATCTTTTCTGTTGGTGGGCTTACGTGCAGGCACGGACTTTGCTCCATTGCCACAAAAAAAAGCCACGCAATTATCTGCTTTCGATAATTGCGTGGCGAAAAGAACTTTATTACAAGTTGAAAAATCCACACCAAGTTTGAGAGCAATATACCACACTTTGCCCGGGCTTGTCAAGATTTCTCCTGTAACTTTTTTTATTCTACATTTTTCAGTGCCTCGTCCATCGGAATCTTTTGGATGTGGCGGAACTGCAGCACAGCGATAACAGCATACGCCGCAAGGCCCATCAGATACATTTTTCCGTAAATTGCCGGATCAATATAGTATGTCAGCCAGCCGCTGTACTCGGAAAGCATAATGACATAAATCTGGCGGATCAGCGCGGAGGCAATGATCAGGCTGACACCGATTGAGACGATCACAACCCAGGTTGTCGCCGTCAAATACAGACTCAAAATTTCCCTGTTCTCGTAGCCGAGAATCTTTACCATCGAAATCGAAGTCGTATTCTTCTCGATGATCAGCTTCGTCAGCAGATAAATCAGCAGCATGAACAGTACAATCGAGAAAACATTGATCAGCTGGAACATTTCTCCCATCGACACATTGAGCTGCCGTGAAATCTTTGTCATATCATCTTCCGTAATTTTCGTCGCGATATACGATTCCTCCAGGTCCGTGATCGGCTCGTTAGAGAAATAGCCGTTAAAGTAGTCCTCTGGATGATCGAATTCCTCGCAGAAGACATCCATCTGCAGAAATACCGCAAGGGCTCCCGGGTAGGCATAAATGCTTTTTACTTCAAAGCTGTACGTTTTGTCCTCATATGGCTCTTTCAGTTCCAGTGTATCGCCGACTTTCATTCCATATTTTTCGGCATAACCGTCGGAAATCGTCACGCCGTCCTCAAACAGTTCAGCGGAAACATATTTGCTGTCTTTCTGAATTCCATATACCGAAATGCTCTCGCCCTCCCGGTTTTTCGGAATATTTTTCAGCGATGTAAGAGCAAACGTTTCCACGCCTTCCGTATTTGTCTTCAGCGATGGCGTCAGAAGTTTCTGCACAATTCCCATCAGCGTGTACTCATCATCCTCATCGATCGGATCCGGAACATTTAAAATATACTGGTAATCTGCCAGCATATTTTCCACCGCCTCCGTCTGGTAATGTGACAGCAGCGGTTTCATCATCATACCGAACAGCAACAGAATATTGGCAAATACGATACCGAGAAACAGGGTAAAGTAACTCGATTTGTTCTGCAGCAGGATCCGCAGACGAAACCGCGAGAAGAACCGGAAGTTCGGAAGACGCACCGCATGGCTTTTTCCTTTCTTTGCAAAATCGTGGCGCAGAAAACGCAGCGGTGACAGACGCAGACGGCCGGAAATCAGCACCGCGTTGATCACAAACATCAGAATTGCCGGAATTACGGTCGTGAGCAGAAATGCATTGGCATTCCACCGCGTCTGATATGTCGGCAGACTGTAGCTTCCATAATACATACCGGCGCAGATATCTTTAAACACGGTGTATCCCAGAATATTTCCAATCACCGCCGACAAAATCGTAATCAGTACCGGCAGGGACAGATAATGCAGCAGAAGTTCCCGTCTCGTATAGCCGGATGCGCGCAGCGTTCCGATCACCGACGCTTCTTTTACAATCGTATTGTTTGTCGTAACTGCAAAAATGAACGCCATGATGGCAATCAGGATGTACAGCAGTACCTCCACCATCACCTTGTCACCGCCCATATCGTCGCCGGTAAATTTGATTGCCTGATTGCCGTAGCGCGGCAGATAACCCGTCAGCGAGGAATGAGCCGCCAGAACCTCGACGAAATCATCGGACCATTCTTTTTCCTCGTTTTCATCTTTCGGTTCCGTATCATATTTCCAGGAATAGCAGTATTTGATATGGTCATCGGTAATGGCATCATACCCTTCTTCGGTCATGATTCCCACACCGAATTTAACCGCATCGAACATCATGTCACTCGAATTGCTGAACAGCGCACTGTAATCCGAAAGTGCCACAAGACCGGTAACCGTCAGTTCTTTTTTATCAACCGAGATCACATCACCGACCTGCAGGTCATTATTGTCCGCATACATACGGTCAATTGCAATTTCATCCTTCTGCTGCGGCATTTCGCCTTTCATCAGGCAGACCAGATTGACCTCTGTTCTGTTTTTAAAAAGACGGATCGTGCTCTCTGGTTCCGAATCCAGATCCGTGTCGGCATCTTCGTCTTTATAGAAATTCTCGTAAATCGTTACCTTCTCTTTTTCCAGCCGTGTTCTCTGGTTGTCGGTGAGCTTCTGTTCTGTTGTAAAATTTCCGTTTTCCACGTTGTATTTTTCAAAGCTTTCATCGTAAGCATACAGCATGCTCTCATCCGCAACGAGAAAACCGGACACAAAGCCAATCGTCGCCGTCATAAACAGAAAAATAACGAGATATTTTCCAATATCGTTCTTCAGTTCCCGCAGCAGGCGTTTTCGTAATGGATTTTTCATACTTCCACCCCGCTTTACCAGTCCAGATCGCCGGCGGCGATTTTGGTCTCATTGACGTAGTTTTTACGGATCTGGCCGTCGCGCAGACGAATCACGCGGTCCGCCATGTTTTTGATCGCATCATTGTGTGTTACCATGATGACGGTGTTGCCGTACTTCTGATTGACGTCCTCGATCAGCTTCAAAATTTCTTTTGAAGTATGGTAATCGAGTGCACCTGTCGGCTCATCACAGAGCAGAATGCTTGGATTTTTGATGATAGCTCTTCCGATTGAAGTACGCTGCTGCTGACCGCCAGAGAGCTGGTTCGGCAGCTTGTCGCGGTGGTCATAGAGCCCCAGTGTCTTTAACAGATCGTTGATGTCGAGCGGATGATCGCTTAAGTATGCGCCAACTTCCATATTTTCTTTCACCGTCAGGTTTGGAATCAGATTGTACATCTGGAAAACGTATCCTAAATGTTTTCGTCTATACCGTGTCAGCGTTTTTTCATTCATATCCTCAATTTTTTCGCCTTCAATCACGATCGAACCGCTGTCCGCCTCGTCGATTCCGCCGATAATATTCAACAGTGTCGATTTACCGGAACCGGATGGACCGAGGAGAACACAGATTTCACCTTTTTCCACAGAAAACTGAATTTCCTTTAAGACCTCCACACGGCTTTCACCGGTTCCAAAACTCTTCTTCAGGTTATTAATCTCAAGAAACATAACTTTCCTCCCTGCATCTTTTTTCCTGAGTGTGTAAGAGTCTGTTTTGTGTTAGACTCTTCTAACCCCATAATACTGCTTTTTCTGTGAAATGAAAAGCGCTGTTAATGAGTATTTTTTCTCATTAGCAGCGCTCTTTCTTTTATTTTTTAACAGTAAAAAACCATCGGATCTCTCCGATGGTTTTTCCGATATACCTTCAAAACCGCATACACTACACATCTATCATTCCATTTTTTGTGAACACAACCATTCAGGTCAAGCCCTCGACCGATTAGTAACAGTCAGCTCCATGCCTTACGGCACTTCCACCCCTGCCCTATCTACCTCGTCGTCTTCAAGGGGTCTTACTTCTTTCGAATGGGATATCTCATCTTGAGGGGGGCTTCACGCTTAGATGCCTTCAGCGTTTATCCCTTCCCGACTTGGCTACCCGGCCGT
>ENA-OPYX01001206-OPYX01001206.1-human-gut-metagenome-genome-assembly--contig:-NODE-1206-length-14176-cov-3.872019_pt1 | contig 14176 bp, 14 predicted proteins | sample MGYA00242639_ERZ504486 | MGnify/ENA primary metagenome ERZ504486 (study PRJEB26092, sample SAMD00036296) | human gut metagenome | host: Homo sapiens | study: EMG produced TPA metagenomics assembly of... | reverse complement strand
TATAGAGGTTGGACACCTTTAACCCGGTATGCTCCAACACATACTCCTTGATCTGCGGATAGGTTGCCCCATCCTGAAATTCGGACATATCCATATCTTCCAAAGAGAACTCAACCCGAATCTTTTTCGAGTCGACTTCGCCCTTGGAAAGCAAGACAACCGTCTCCACATGCGCTGTTCTCGGGAACATATCGCAAGGTGTTACTTCTTTGGTTTTATAGCCGTTTGACTCGAAAATTTCTAAATCTCTTGCAAGGGTTGCGGGATCACAAGACACATACACAACTCGTTTCGGTGACATTTGTGCTACGGTCAAAATTACATCTTCGCCGCAGCCTTTTCTTGGCGGGTCAAGCACTACGACATCAGGTTGAAGTCCCTCTGCTTTAAGTTGAGCCGCTGCCTTTGATGCGTCGGCACAAATAAATCTTGCGTTCTCTATGCCGTTTGCTTTTGCGTTTTCGTTTGCATTCTTTATAGCATCCTCGACAATTTCCGCACCGACAAGTGTTTTGCAGTTTTCAGCCATTGTAAGTCCTATTGTACCTGTTCCGCAGTATAAATCGAGCAGAATTTCGTCGTTTTGCAGGTTTGCGTATTCTTTTGCTTTACCGTACAGTTTTTCTGCTTGGGCACGGTTTACCTGCCAGAATGAAAACGGTGATATTTTAAATTTAAGTCCGCATAAAACATCGGTAATGTGGTCACTGCCGTATGCAACACGATTTTTCTTGCCTAAAACCACATTTGTTTTTTCTCTGTTAGAATTAATAATTACGCTTTTTAGGTTAGGCAAGCCGTCTTTTAACATTCTGACAAGTTCGTCTTCCTGTTTTAAGCCGTTGCCGTTGACAACATAACAAACCATAAGTTCGTCAGTAATCTCACCAAGGCGCATATATAAATGTCTTAATCTGCCTTTGCCTGTTGTTTCGTCATAAATATCAGCATTTGTTTTATCTATAAATCTTTTTGTAATTTCTATTACAGAATTAAAAACTTCAGGTTGCAATAAACAGTCATCACACGGAATAATTCTGTGCGTATGAAATGAATAAAATCCGAACACCGCACTTCCGTCTTTTGCCCTACCTATAGGAAATTGCGCCTTATTTCTGTATCTGTCAGGTCTTTCGCAGCTGATAATATCTTTAAATTCAAAGTCTTTAATTCCGCCTATTCGTGTTACCGCATCGTAAACACGCATTGATTTTATTTTTAATTCTTCTTCATAAGAAATATGCCGCCAAGTACAGCCACCGCATTTTGAGAACTGCGGGCAGTCCGCCTCGATTCTTGCGGAAGACGGAGTAATTATATTTTCAATTTTACCGAAAGCATAAGTTTTCTTTGTTTTTAATATTCTTACTTCAAGTTCATCGCCTACTGCGGAAAGCGGAACAAATACGGCGATACCGTCCTCTGTTTTTCCTACACCGCTGCCCTCTGCGGTAGCCGAAGTTATGTTTAATTTTATAATATCATTCTTAACTAAATTCACTGATTATCACCGATTATATTGTAACATTTTTAATATAAATTGGCAATATAAAAACTAAAATACGAAAAAATATATTACAAATTGAAAAAGGTATTTATTTTTTTGACTATAGCTTTATAATATAAGAGAGAATTTTTATGTGAATGGAGAATGAGTGTTTTGAATTACGACATTTTACTTGATAATATAAAAGGATACATTTTATCGGCATTGGCGGCAGCGGTATGTGTCCGCTTGCAGAGATTTTAAACAGCGAGGGCTATCAGCTTTCGGGCTCGGATATGAATGAGGGCGAGACACTCGACAGAATCAAAGGCTACGGCATTCCCGTATATATGGGACATCGTGCAGAAAATATTGACGGTGCAGAGCTTGTTGTATATTCTGCCGCTATCAAAGAAGATAACCCGGAAAGAAAAGCAGCTGTTGAACAGGGTATTCCTTGCATTGAAAGAAGCGTTATGCTCGGCGTCGTAACAAGAAGATACAAGAGAAGTATTGCGGTTTCCGGTACTCACGGCAAGACCACAACCACAGCCATGCTTTCACAGGTACTTATCGGCAGCGGTTTTGACCCATCGGCAATTATCGGCGGCAAACTTCCGTTTATCGGCGGCAACAGTTATGTAGGTCAGAGCGACATTATCGTTTGCGAGGCTTGCGAGTATGTTGATACATTCTTACAGCTTAATCCGTTTATTTCTATTATACTTAACATTGATGCCGACCACCTCGACTACTTTAAAAATCTTGACAACATTAAAAAGTCATTTAATAAATTTGCAAAACAGACTACAGGTTTGCTTGTAATCAACGGTGACGACCAAAACACACTTGATGCAGTAAACGATGTTGACATTGAAAAAATCACCTACGGCTTTGGCGAAAACTGCGACTACAGAGCAGAAAATATTTCTGCAGACAAGGGTGTTCACGAGCAATTTGACATCTATTACAAGGGCGAACTCCTTACAAATATTAAGTTGATTGTTCCGGGCAAGCATAACATTTATAATGCACTTGCCGCAGCGGCTACCGCACATTACCTTGGTGCAACACCTAAGGAAATCGCCGAAAATCTCCACAAATTTGGAGGTGTTCACCGCCGTTTTGAAATTCTCGGTACACCCGAGGGAATTACAGTGGCAGACGATTTTGCTCACCACCCGACAGAGCTTACCGCAACACTCAATGCCGCAATGAATATGGGCTTTAAAAAAGTATGGGCGATTTTCCAGCCGCATACTTTCTCAAGAACAGCACTTCTTCTTGATGATTTTGCAGAGGCTCTTAAGATTCCGGATGTTGCGATTATTTCTGAAATTCTCCCTGTAAGAGAAACAAACACATATAATATTTACTCAACCGACCTCGGTGCAAAAGTACCGAACTCGGTTTGCCTTGACACTTTTGAAGAAATTACAGACTATGTATGCAAAAACGCAAAAGAGGGCGACCTCATTCTCACAATGGGCGGCGGCAATGTTTATATGTGTGCCAATATGATTTACAATCAGCTCAAGTATAATGAGGAGAATAAGTAAAATGAAATTTAAAAATACAAATATTTCAGCAACTAATACTATACAAAAAAAGTATTTACTGATTTACTTTGTAATATCTATTCTTTTTATGTTGTGTTTATCAACTTCAACATCTCCTCTATACAATATTCCTTATGCCGGCGATACAGCAATGTTTCAAACTATAGGAAAATATTGGGCTGAAGGATCATTGCCGTATGTAGATTTATGGGACTCAAAAGGACCACTAATTTTTGCTGTTAATGCGTTAGGTTACTTGCTTACTGGACAGCGTTGGGGAATTATGATTATCCAAGTAATATGTTTATTTATTACATTAATCATGATAGATAGAATTATTTCTCAATACATTACAGGTAAAAAAGTACTTTTATTTTCATTACTTTTTCTTGGTGCATATAGCCTTGTTTATGCAAATAATTGTACCGAAGAGTATATTTTACCGCTTTTAACAGCTTCACTTTACGGTTTCACTGTATATATTGAAAATGCTCGTAAAAACAATTATGTGCACAACCCACTTTGGTCGTTACTATATGGAATTACATTTGCTGCTTGTTTTTTAACACGACTGACTAACGCGTTAGGCATCTGTGGTGGTGTATTTGTAATTGTATGTATGTTAATCATTAGCAAAAATTTCAAAAATTTATTTCAGAATGCAATTATGTTTATTGCAGGTTTCTTAATTTTAACATTGCCTTTTTTGCTTTATTTTTATTTTAACCATGCTTTTAATGATTTTCTATACGGAACATTTACTTATAACTTAGAATATGCCGGTAATTCACACTTTAAAATATACGGAAACGGTATTTTAGCAGTATTAGCTTCAATATTCAGTTTTATGAGCGGTCCAATAGTTGCAGTAATCGGCATTATATGTCTATTTAAAAAAAGTTTATTAAAAGGTTTTATGTATATATTTATAGGATTATTACCTTTTATTTGGTTTATAAAGAGTAACGGATATTTACATTATGCTATAATTACGATACCATATGGATAGATGAATTAAGGTACAACTTTTACTCAAGGCTTATCATACCAATCCCGTGGTAAAAGATATTAATTTGTTGATTGCGAATATTGTTGATTTTTTCAGTTTCAAAGATTATGATTTTATCAATAAAATCCTCGATGACATCAGGTGTTAATTCTGATAATGGTGTATGATACTTTTCAAGCATTTTAATAAATTTTGATATTGCAACTGTTTGCTTATCAATATCAACACTTTTTCTTGAACGGTCAATAATGAGTCTTTGCAACTCAGCTTTCTCAACACAAAAATTTTTATCTAACATTTGAAATGTTTCAAGAGTAATATTACCTTTGACTTTGTCCTCATACAAGTTAATAAGAATTTTATCAATCTCTGAAATGCGATTATTTGCATTTTGGAGATTTTTTTCGTTCTCAATTTTTTGTTTTTGAGTTTCTAACTGCTTTTTCGTTTCAATCAATGAAACAAGGCTTTTTCTATCTGTCGTAATAAGAGCATTAATGCTTTTCGTAACATAAGAAATCAACTTTTTTTTCATTGATATAGTGTGAAGTGCAATCTGATGTCAATCTCGATTTTGAACATACATATGAGTTAGTACAATTTTTATTGAATTTACGCTGTATGTACATCTTACTGTCACAATCAGAGCAAAACAACACATTAGCAAAAAGTGCTTGTTCGTCAAATCGTCTATATACTCTTTTTCTTTTCGTCCTGAGTAATTGAGCTTTTTCAAAAACTTCTCGCTCTATTATTGCAGGTTGTGTGTCAGTAAACACTTTCTTAGTGCCAAGTTCAGATATTTTAAAATTAACCGTATCGCCTGTATATTCTTGATGAGATAGTATCTGTGTTATAGTCTGCACAGACCAACGAAACGGATTTTTAGTTTTGTCTGATTTCTTAGCATTCGGTGTTTCAATTTTTTGTTGAAACAGATAATTTGCAATCATTGATTGTCCGTATCCTTTGAGATACAAATTAAAAATTATTTTAACAACATTCGCAGATGGTTCATCAATTACCCACTCACCATTTTCGTCTTTTTTATAACCATAAATAGTGCGACAGGTTAATCTTTTACCTGAATTACCTTTGCTTTTTACAACAGCTCTTTGCTTTCGTGACAAATCTTTAGCATACCATTCATTCATAATGTTTTTAAATGGTACAAAATCGTTCATTCCAGCCTCGTTGAAAGAATCTATATTATCAGTTACCGAAATAAACCTTATATCATTCTCAGGAAACAATACCTCGGTATAATATCCTACTTTAAGATAATTCCTTCCCAAGCGTGATAAATCCTTGACTACAACGCTTCCAATAAGATTATTTTCCACATCGGATATGAGCCTTTGAAAGTCAGGACGATCAAAATTTGTACCGGTGTATCCATCGTCAACATAGAATTCTATCTGCCTTAAGCCGTGTTTGTAAGCATATTCTTGCAATAGTTCTTTTTGATGTATGATAGAGTTGCTGTCACCCTTAAGCTCATCATCAGCCGACAAGCGACAATACAACGCTGTTATTTTTAAATCTTGTCTGTTTTCGTGCATTTTATCCTCCATTATAAACAGACAACAATTGATTACAGCAATCATAACACAACAAAATATTCATTGCAAGAGTTGCGGATAATATACAGAGAAGCCAAGTCCTCTATATATGTTCCGCATTTTTTAGGTTTTTGCACCTCTTTTTTTGTAAAAAAATAAATTATCTTTGATTTTATTTTAAAATTCGTCAAAATGTTGCTCAATAAGTTGTCTTAATTTGCTTAAAGTTCTGTGAGCTTGCGTACATAGACTTGCCTGGATATGTTGTGCTTCTTGCCGAGTTCTTGATAAGTTTTTCGCTTTACATCCTCATAAAAGAAGCACTCATCTATTATTTGCCTTTCGATTACTGATAACTCTTGCAATGCAGTCATTAGTGCTTTGTGCAGATTATTTTTGTTTATAACGCTATTAATATCTGCACTATTATCAACTTGATTTATATTTTTATCGTTTATATCATCAAGAGATAAAATACTTCTGCATTTATTGCTTCTGTAATCTTTTTCAAAAAAGCAAATATTTTTCTTGCCTTGCAGTTTGTCTTTTGTATGCTTTCAGCAAAATTAATTGCTTATCATCAGCATTATTACTGTTATTCGTCATTAAAACTCTCCGTTCCAATAACGATTAACAGACAACATCGATGACATTATAATATCACAATATTTGCCATATAACAATATAAAATTCAAAAATATATATTTTTAAAATTTTTATCAAAATTAGGTGCAAAATGCGTTTTTTTGCGGATTATATATAGGGAGTATCAGATTATTTCAAATATCCCTTTTCACTAAAATAGCAAGCACTGCTTTGTGTGGACACAAATCCTAATTTTTTCTCCGCTTTAAGCTCCGAAAAAATGCTTGTTAAGGGCAAATCCCCTAAAACCCCTAAATACTTATTTTACGAAAGGCTTATCTTATGAAAGATAGAAATATAAAAGACAATGGCAAAAATAAAATATAATTATCAAGTTCAGAGTATCACCACAAGAATTTGAAATTATCGAAAATAGAATGTCATTAACAAGAGAAATTTCTATAAGTTCTTATACTCGAAAAATGGCAATGAACGGACTAATAATTAATTTAGATTTAAAAGAAATTGCACAGCTTAATAAATCATTAATTAATATCGGTGCTAATATAAATCAAATTGCCAAAAGAGTAAATGCGACAAATCGCTATTACGATGATGACATTAAATATATAAAGGAAGTATCGGAAAATATATGGCAGTCACTAAAATCGGTGCAATCAAAACTTCTCTCGCTGTAGCAATAGACTATATACTAAATCCTGAAAAAACAGACAATGGACGATTAGTGCATACATTTGGATGTACTGCAGACGGTAAAACAGCAGAGCGTGAATTTTTAGATATCAGAGCATTAGGAACAGGAAAAGGATCTGTCCTTGCACAACATATAAAACAATCATTCAAAATCGGAGAAATCACACCGGAACAAGCATTAGAAATAGGAGTTAAAACTGCAGAACGATTGCTTGATAATAACTATCAATATATTGTATCTACACATATTGATAAAGCTCATATACATAATCATATTATCTTTAATAATATTGATTTTGTGAATTTCCGAAGTTTTGAATATCAAAAAAATCCGAGGTGGCAAAGTTTGGGAAAAGTTAAGAAATATTAACGATGATTTGTGTCGAGAAAATAATTTGTCTGTAATTGAAATCCTAAAATAAAGGTAAGTGCTACTACGAGTGGCAACAGGATATTAGGCACGAGTTGGAAGTCTAAACTCAGATATATTATTGATGAAACAATAATGCAATGTACAAACTTTGACGAATTTCTGACACTAATCAAAAGCAAAAAAGTTGGTGTGTATATACCCCAAATAATGTTGTGAAAATTAAGTTTCGCCTTGAAGGACAAGAAAGATTTTCAAGAGGTCGAACTCTCGGTTGGTTTTATGACGAACCACAAATACGAAAAGGATTGAACAATATCAGTTTCTTAAAAAAGGCATTTCAGGAAAACTTATAAGACAAATATTATAGACACTAATAAAATTCAAACATCTAAAGGATTGTTGCATTGGGCTGAATTGCAAAATATGAAAGAAGCATCAAGACTTATAAATTTTTTTGACTACGCACAATATCAGCAATCAGGAGGATATTGAAAACAGTTCTACTCAAAAATACAACGAAAGAATGATGCTTGTATCGCAGCTTAACAAGAAACAACGGCAGGTTGATGAAATCGGAGATGTAATAAAACTCATTAACACATACGAAAAATACAAAGCTGTTCATACAGGTTTGCAAAATTCAAAAAATCCGAGCCAGTTATAAAAAAGAAAACATCACCGCACTACATAAGTACGATGATGTCGTTAATAAATTATTAAATTTGTTTCCTGACAAAACATTGCCGAGGATTGAAAAACTAACAAACGAAAGGAATCACTTGATTGAAGATATAAAAGAATTAAACGAGCAGTACAAACAAACAGTAAGCGAATTAAAAGAACTTGAGTTTGCCCGTCAGAGTATCGAAGATTATTTAAAGGTATCTGATAAATCACATAAAAACGAATTGGAATAATCAGTCTTTATGATTTTTTATGTAATAATCAATGCAAGTATTAATAAATTCGTTAAAACTCATTTTATGCTCTTTTGCATAGTCTTGCAATTCCTTTTTCTTGCCTTTTGGAAAATACATAAGGAACGAGTCATATGTTCTTTTTGAATAATTACGATTAGCTTCTTTTTTAAGCTGCATACTGTGCTTGTTGGCACAGTCTTCGCACATCTTCTGAGAACCGCTCCTAAGTATATATGTATTGCCACATTCCGGGCATATCTGTTCAGAGCCGAGTCTTCGAATTTTATTTTCGAGCATTTTTTGATAATGCTCTTTGCTCCTTTCAAGCTGCCTTTTATCTCTGCAATATTTGCAATAGCTTGCGTGTGTAGCAGTTGATTTGAATGTGTTTCCGCACATTTTGCAAATAAACTCTCTTTCTTTTGGAATACTTCTCTTATTTATTTTATCCATTTACATCTCACCCTTTTATATATTTGACAATGTTATTATTGTGATATATTGATTATATTTCAGTTTTTTAATGCTGTCAATAAAAAATCTAGATTTTTTGTAAAACTTATGCTTGACAATAATATTATTGTGATATATAATAAAGCCACAGTAAAACAAAAATAACTTATGACCCAACGGAGCACAAGTTATTTGAACATAAAACACATACAGAAGGAGTTTTAAAAATGATTAGAAACGAAGTAAGACTTATCGGACGATTAACAGCAGAGCCTGAATTAAAGTACACAACTAACAACAATACAGCTGTATGCAACACTGTACTTGCTGTTAATAACAGCTATAACAATGACGCTGATTATTTTCACCTTGTGTTTTGGGAGAGCAAAGCAACTAATCTTTGTAAATACAAAACAAAAGGTGACTTAATTGCCGTTACAGGCTACTTAAAAACACGCAGTTATATTGACAGTAAAAATATTGTACGCAACATTGTTGAAATTATTGTTACAGAAGTTGATTTCCTTGGTTTTACCAAAAAGGGAATTGACAAAGAAGAGCCAATGCCACAGCTTGACCCTGACCATAAGTCCCAGGAAGAATATCAGATGATACACGATGCTCTTTGCAATGAAGAAGATTTACCGTTTTAAGGAGTGATATAAAAATGAAATACAAAGTCGAAATTGTTATTGATGAAGAAAAGGTTATCAATGACGATATTTACGAGCCTAAAGAAATGTATGAATTTATCAGAAATATGTTCAGGAGGTTTGATTTACCCGAAATAAAAACGGATAAACCTTGTCATTTAATTTTCACCGACAAAGGCAGAAATAGAGATTATGGTGCGTTAGGCAGAACAATATTTGACCTTTATGAGTACGAGTGGTTTAAAAATTATGTTTTAAAATACAAATTTTACGATCTTATAGGTGACAGTTGTGAAAACATTATATATAAGATAAATAATTACAGGAGTCGCTATGGCTTCTCCTGAGAAAAGCTGCTTAAAAGCAGTTAATTTTGATTTAGATACTAAACAATTAAAGTCACTCTATCTAAATAATCGTTCTCTATCTTACTTGAAAGCATATAAACAAATAGGTACTTTCTTAAAATCAAGAGGTTTTGTACACAGACAATGGTCAGGTTATATCTCAAGAGATAAACTTTCTCATATGGATATTTACAATATAATTACAGATTTAGATAAAACTTTTCCTTGGTTAAGCAAGTGCGTAACGAAATTTGATGTTACCGATATAGGTGAGCAACACGATTTGATGTACATATTTCAAAAGCCTGAAAAATCAAAGTTGCAGTTTAAATCGGTTGAAACTAAAGAAAACGAAACTAAAGGAAAAGCTCCAATTTCTTGCAAACAAATTAAGAATAACGCTAAAATAATTGCTCAAAAGAATACAGTCAACGAAGAAAAACAAACAGATAAATCACGATAACGGAGGTATGCACAATGTGTAAAATTATATCAGTAGCAAACCAAAAAGGCGGAGTTGGCAAAACTACAACAGCATTTAATATATCAGCAGCACTTGCTCTCAAGAACAGCAGAGTCCTTGCAATAGATTTTGACCCACAGGCAGACTTGTCAAAATATGCCGATTTCGACAATACAGACGGCAATTCTACAATGAGTGACCTTCTCATCGGCAAGGTGGGTATGAGTAAGGCAGTCGAAATTAAAGACTGCATCAGACATAACGAGGTTAATAATCTTGATTACATACCTTGTGATATTAACCTTGCAAATGCAGACTTATTCCTTGCAGGAGTCCTTTCGAGAGAAACCATACTCAAGCGTATCCTGAATGATGACATAATTAAGCAGTATGATTATGTAATCATTGACTGCAATCCGTCATTAGGTGTTTTGCTGATGAACGCTCTGACTGCAAGTTCCGGAGTAATTATTCCTGTACAGGTACAAGACTTCGCCTTTGGCGGCCTTAAAACGCTTACAGGTGTTATTGCACAGATACAGGAAACAATCAATCCTGATTTAAAAATCATCGGTGTACTGCCGACAATGGTTGACCGTACCAACGCAAGCAAGCGTGTTGTTGAACAGCTTGAAAGCATCTATAATGAAGCTCTTTTTAGCACTCAGATACATCGTGCTACACAAGCAGTTGAAAGCACAAAACAGCACAAAGCATTATGCTTGATTAAGGGCAGCAAGCTCGGAGAGGAATACATAGCTTGTGCCGATGAATTGTCGAAAAGAATCGGTGCATAATTTACGGAGGTATTACAATGACAGGCTTTAATTTTGGAGCTATGCTCTCACAAAATAATCAGATAAAGCAAATACCGCTTGATATGCTTGTACCGTTTCACAATCATCAGTTTTCATTGTATAACGGCGAACGCAGGGATGATATGGTTGAATCAATCAGAAAAAATGGAGTAATGACTCCGATTGTGTGCAGACCTAATCCTAACGGTTCAGATACATATGAAATTCTCATTGGTCATAACCGATGGAATTGCTCAAAGATAGCAGGACTTGAAACAATACCGGCTATCATAAAAGAACAGCTCACAGAAGAGGAGGCTCAGACTTATGTTGATGAAAGCAACCTCATTCAGCGAGGATTTAATGACCTTAAAATATCAGAACAGGCAAGAATTATTGCAAGACGATATTCTGAAATGTTCTCTCAGGGAAAGCGTAATGACATTATCAATGAAATAAGAGCGTTAAACGGTGAGTCTGAAAGCAACGGTAACAGCCGAGAAAAGGTTGCAGAAGAATATGGATTAGGAAGGAACACAATAGCAAGACTTGTGAGAATAAGTAAGTTGTGTGATGGCATACTTGCTTGGCTCGATAAAGGTCAGCTTGCAGTTAGAGCCGGTGTTGAGTTATCATATTTGACCGCAGAGGAGCAGTCAACACTACTTGAGATTAATACAGCTGATAATAATGATATGCTGATGAAAATATCAGAAGCACAAGCAAGAGATTTGCGAGTTTTATCGGTTGATTGCAAAAAAGAAAACCTTGAGCTTACAGGAAACCAAATGCTCAAGGTGCTTGCCATTAAAAAGAAAAAGCCTGATAAAAAAATTGCTATCAGTCCAAACACTTATAAAAAGTATTTTACAGACAAAAGCAATGATGAAATTCAACAAATAGTTGAACAAGCTCTTGAAATGTTTTACAGCGATAGAAAGGATGTGTAACTATTATGACAGTTGATAATTTTTTAGAGTTTTTCAATTTTAGCAACTCAATTCAGAGTTATGAAAAAATAAATTACGGCGGAACGGAAATACCAAAATACGCCCTTGAGGAAGTAATTGACGAACCCGGCAACAAAGAATACAACTATTACAGTTACAACTTTAAGACAGGCAACTACAATATGAGAAGATTATATTGGAACGAGGGCATTTTTACTCATTATCTTTATCATCAAAAGCGTGATGAATTACAAGAAATGCTCAATGACGGCTCACTGTATAAGACAATTATGCAACAGGTTATTGATACTGACAAAAAGATTGACGATACAGTAAAAAACTTGAGAACAGCAACAACGATATTCAGCTTGCCAAACGCAATAATGATACTGAGAAGTATAAGAAGCTGCTCAACAATCTAAGATTGATTGTAAGAGAAGATGTGTATAAAAAATATGGTTTTTGTATAAAAAGGAGCGTATATATGAGCATTTGGGACGATTATAAAACAAGCGTAAGGACAAGGATAAATGTTAAGCAAGATAGACTTTTGCTGACCGAAAGGCAGTGGAAGCTCAAGCATTATATCAAAATTGATGATAAGTGCGGTAGGCATCTTTGGGTAAATGCTTATTGTCCTAATCAAGAGCTATATCTGTGGGACGAGGAAGTACGCAAAATGACTGATGAAGAACTTACAGCCTATCGAACAAAAGAGAAAGGAAAGCGTGTTGCTCGTCAAAAAGCCTTCTTACAGCAGCAAAAGGTAAAGGAGGAAGAAGAGTTACTGCAACTGCGTCGAGAAATCACACAGGACATTGTTAAAAGCATTATTAAAAACACTTTTACAGCTCAAAATTTTGACTCAGGCATAGAATATGACGAAATAGTCATAGATACCGAAACAACAGGACTTAATGCCGATACCGATGAGCTGTTACAGGTGTCAATTATAGACAGTCAGGGCAATACGCTCTTCAACAGCTATATTAAGCCGCTTTTCACCGAAAATTGGGATGGAGCTATGGCGGTAAATCATATAACCCCCGAAATGGTAGCAAACGCACCCAACATCATTGAAGTTAAGCAAGAAATTAACAAGATAATTAATTCAGCGAATGTGATTGTTGGATACAACATACTTTTCGATTTAGAATTTCTTGCTGCTTTTGGTATCGAAAACAGCAAGGCGACTGTCATAGATGTTATGCAAGATTTTGCAGACATATACGGCGAATGGAGTGATAAGTATGGCTGCAATAAATGGCAGAAACTAACTAAGTGTGCAGAGTATTACGGTTATGACTGGGAAAACGATACAGCACACGACAGTTTAGCTGACTGCAGAGCTACTTTGTATTGCTATAAAAAAATGAAAGAACAAAAGGAACTGGAATCTTAATGTTACTTTACTCAGAAATTCCGGCGACACTCCAAAAACATATACAGATAAAGAAAAGAAGGAAAGGAAAAGAAACTAATGTTGAAATCGCAAAAAGTGTTCTATGTGGTATGGTGTATACTATTTCTTATTTACTTTTTAGTCCTTATATTTTTCCAACCCTATATTACTAATAAATGTGAGTCAAATTACGCTGAATATTATGCACAAGCGAAAAATAATACGCAATTAGAAAAATCACAAAAGAAAACAAAGTGTACGAAAGCTGTGGATGTGATTGATACTGACAAAATGCAAATTGTTAATACTATATATTCTTTTTCATATGAAGATGTATTTAATTTTGATGAAGTATATTACGATAGCGATACTAAGTACACCGAAGGTTGCACATATGATTGCACAATATATACTTTTTATTGTGTTAGTAATGAAACTTTTGCCAGTTATAAATTTTTAGTAGTAGGTAATGGCAATACAAGCAAATCAGGACAAGTGTTTAATTTAGAAAACAAATCTTCTGAATGTATTGATAGCTTTGCCAAGGAAATATTATCAAATAATATAGACAACGTTTCAGGCAAATGTACTTGTTTGCTGATTTTTACAGGAATAATTATTATAGTGTTATTTTTTGTTATACCCATATACTTGGAAATTCGCAACAAGAAAAATCGATACAAATTACATTATTTTTAAATGTTACGGGAAGGAAAAAGAACAAAAGGAAATTAAAAAAACAGAAAACAATCTCAAAAGTGCAGGTTATGATAAACGGAGGTACTGATATGGTAGAAAATATGATAGGCAAAAAAGTTTTCTTGATTGATGACTTAGGTGACGGAGAAATGCTGATGTGCAGTGATACCGTCACCGCAATTCTTTTAGAAGAAAACAGTATGA
>ENA-OPYX01001205-OPYX01001205.1-human-gut-metagenome-genome-assembly--contig:-NODE-1205-length-14180-cov-2.752366_pt1 | contig 14180 bp, 15 predicted proteins | sample MGYA00242639_ERZ504486 | MGnify/ENA primary metagenome ERZ504486 (study PRJEB26092, sample SAMD00036296) | human gut metagenome | host: Homo sapiens | study: EMG produced TPA metagenomics assembly of... | reverse complement strand
TTAAAACAATCATTGATCCAGCGACTGGACTCAGAAAGGACCGTACAGAATATCCAATGAATGCAGTCAGGGAAGCAATTTTAAATGCAGTGATCCATAGAGATTACAGCGTGCATACCGAAGGGACTCCAATACAGATCGATTTTTTCTCAGATCGTTTGGAAATTCACAGCCCTGGAAATTTATATGGAAGAATGACAGTGGATCAATTAGGAATCGCCAAACCAGATCTTAGGAATCCAGTATTAGCAGTTATGGCAGAGAGTATGACAAAAGCAGAAAATCGTTATTCAGGAATTCCGACGATACGAAGAGAGATGAAGAAATACTCTTTGCCAGAACCAGTATTTGAGAATCGGAGAAATGAATTTGTAGTTATCTTATATAATGAACAGAAGATGCAAGGATCAGAGATGAGATCAGAAGAAGAGAGCATTTTGGAGTATTGCAAAACGCCAAGAAGCAGGGATGACATCAAGAAATTTCTGAAATTAAAAACATGGAACTACATTATGAAACAATGGATTCAGCCATTGTTGAAAGAAGGAAGATTACAATTAACGATGCCAGAGAAACCAAGAAGTAAGCAGCAGAGATACTATACAATAAAATAGCAAAGAAAAATGTCTGTTAGATCTATTATGAAACAAATAGGTATAACAGACATTTTAATTACATCATCAAATTATAAAAACAGCTTCTTACGTGTCCTAAAATAAGCCACCAGAACCATCGTTCCAGTCAACACCCAAGAGATCGGATAGATCGCCATCAAAAGTTTATAATCATGGAACCAGTTACAAACGGTCGCAAGCCAGATCAAACGTAATACACAAGATCCAAACACTGTCAGGATCGCAGGAGTCATGGAACGTCCAAATCCACGCAGACAGCCACCACTGATCTCATAAGAACTTGTCAGACACTCGAATGTCAAAACGATCAAAAAACGAAGCTGAGCATAATGATAGACAGATGGATCACTTGTAAATAATCCAATAAAGAATGTACGGAATACAACAAAGATCGTACTAAGGATTCCACAAGAGATTACACTGCACAACATTCCAAGACGAAAAATCTTCTTACAACGCCCCTCATCCTTCGCGCCATAATTCTGTCCGGTAAATGTAACCACCGTCTGAGCAAAGGCATTGACCAGATAATAAGCAAAATACTCATAATTTAATTCCACCGCAGAACCCGCGATCCCGCCAGCTCCAAAACTGTTGATCCCAGACTGGATACAGACATTGGCAAGAGAGAACACCATTCCCTGAAGTCCTGCAGGAACCCCAATCTTAAGAATCTTAGAAACGGCATCCCGATCAATCGTCAAAGACTTAAAAGACAATCGGATCGGAAGTTCTTCATGCGTCAGAAAATAAAGGATCTGAACCGCACTTGTTGCATTCGCACCGACCGTCGCAAGTCCGGCACCTGCAACACCCATATGAAATACAACGACAAATAGAAGATTCAAGATTACATTCACAACACCAGATACGATCAAAGCATACATCGGACGACGTGTATCTCCGATACTGCGAAGAATGGAAGCACCAAAATCATATAACATAAAAAATGGCATTCCAAGAAAATAAATCCGCAGATATAACGTTGCAAGATGAATGATATCCTTCGGTGCGCCCATCAACAAAAGGATCGGATGAGCCACAAATTGTCCAAGAATCAGTAAAAACACACCACTAAGCAGTGCAAGAGACACAGCGGTATGTACCACACGAGGAATCCGCTTCGTATCATTCTGTCCGATATAATTGGCAATCACAACATTAGAACCAAGAGAAATCCCAGAAAACAATGTGACCATCAAAGCGATCACAGAACTATTACTACCAACCGCAGCCAAAGCCTCACTGCTCGCAAAGCGTCCGACAACGGCAGTACCGACCGAATTAAAAAGCTGCTGTAAGATACTACAGGCAGCAAGCGGCATAGCAAACATTAACATCTTATCGAATAAACTTCCATGAAGCATATCCATCTTCACGGATTGTTTCGAAGAATTCTTCATATACAATACCCTCTTTCAAAAAACTATACAGATTCTAATACTTTTTGGGAAGATTATCAAGATGATTCCAGGAAAAACAACGAAGAAAGATGTATCAAATTCGAAACATTTCTTGTATAAAAAAAGCAGAATGATATACTAGGATGAGATATCAAGAAAACATACAAAAGAAAGAAGGAAAACACCATGCAAATCAGTATTCTGCTGCTAAAACAGATCGTACAACTATTCTTGATGATCCTCATGGGTTACATTATGGTAAAGATCAAATTTTTAAAAGAAGAAGACAGCAAAGTAATCTCAAAGATCATACTCTATCTGATCGTACCATCCGTGATCATCACCGCATTTCAGGTAGACTATACCCCAAGCATTATGAAAGGACTGGCAGTTGCATGTATCGCATCTGTGATCCTGCAGTTTTTATTACTGTTTGTCACATGGATCATGGGAAAAATATTTCATTTAAACATGGTGGAATACACATCTGCCTACTATTCCAATTCAGGAAACCTGATCGTACCATTAGTCACCTATATCTTAGGAAAAGAATGGGTCATCTACGGCTGCGTCTTCATGAGTGTTCAATTATTCTTCATCTGGACCCACTGCAAATGTAAGATCAGTGGAGAAACAGAAATCAGTTTAAAGAAGATCCTGTTAAATATAAACATGATCTCTGTATTTGCAGGAGTCTTTCTATTCTTCACGAAGATCAGATTTCCAGAGATCATAGGAAATACCCTGTCATCCGTTGGAAGCATGATCGGACCGTTAAGTATGATCGTCACAGGAATGCTGATCGCAGGAGTCGATCTAAAGAAAGTATTTACAAACAAAAGAATCTACCTGGTCACATTCATCCGATTAGTGATCGAACCGATCATAGCACTTGCAGTCATTATTCTATTAGGAATGAAAAAACTGGCACCCACAAGCAGAAAACATCATCCTCATCACATACATGGCAGCAATCACACCATGCGCCTCAACGATCACACAGATGTGTCAGGTGTACGGAAACGATTCGAAATACGCAAGCGCGATCAATGTAATGACGACATTGTTGGCGGTGGTTACTATGCCGGTGTTTGTTTATTTTTATATGAATCTGTAATGTAAAATAATTACAAGTAAAATATTGATAAAAATGATAATGATAGTATAATAAGAGAAAAATATATTGTGAATACAACAAATATGATGTATGATTAAGGAGAAATATATGAACATTATCTAATCGGAAAGGAATGATCATATGCCATTTACAACGATAAAAACAGAAGAATTAATTCATGAAAAGAAACAAAAAGATAAAGCGTTTGCAAAACAATGGGATGAGAGCAGGAACGAATATAAGCTGATTCAGGAAATGATCAAAATTAGAAAAGAGCAACATATTACGCAAACACAATTAGCAAAAATGACAGGAAATAAACAACAATCAATATCAAGAATAGAAAAGAAATTGGTAAAACCGTCTTTGGCAACATTCTGTAAGATTATAAATACGTTAGGATATGACTTAAAGATTGTTAAGAGATAATAAAAAAGAGACATTGCATACAAGCAGGCAAGTTCTCTTTTTTGATTGTACATTCTTCAAAAATTTATAATGGAGTAAGATTTTACTGCCTATAATACTCCAAGAAATCCCGCAGCTTCACAGAAGCATCATCAAGTACCTCCACACGAGGCAGATAAACCACTCTGAAATGATCCGGATCTTTCCAGTTAAATCCACTTCCATGCACGATCAGAATCTTCTTCTCACGAAGCAGATCAAGAGCAAACTGCTCATCATTTGTAATGTTAAACTTCTTCGTATCAATCTTCGGGAAGATATAAAAAGCAGCTTTTGGTTTCACTGCACTGATACCAGGGATATCACACAACGCATTATAAATAAACTCTCTCTGTTCATAAATACGTCCACCAGGAATGATGTAATCATTGACACTCTGATGGCCGCCAAGTGCTGTCTGGACAACTGCCTGTGCAGGAACATTGGAACAAAGTCGCATATTTGATAACATATTTAAACCTTCGATATAATCTTTCGCGATCGCCTTATTACCACTTAAGATCATCCATCCGATACGGAAACCAGCGATCATATGAGACTTGGATAAACCAGAGAATGTCACACAGAACAGATCTGGAGCTAAGGAGGCGATGGATACATGCTCTTCTCCATCCATCACCAGACGGTCATAAATCTCATCAGAGAAGATCATCAACTGATGTTCTCTCGCGATATCAACGATCTGCTGTAAGACTTCTCTTGGATAAAGAGCCCCCGTTGGGTTGTTAGGATTGATCAGAACGATCGCTTTTGTATGGGAATTTACCTTTCGCTTGATATCTTCCATATCAGGATACCATTCAGACTGTTCATCACAGATATAATGAACTGCTTTCCCACCAGCAAGCGTTGCACAAGCCGTCCATAAAGGATAATCCGGAGAAGGGATCAAAATCTCATCTCCATCATCTAATAAAGCAGACATTGACAGATTGATCAGCTCACTGACACCATTTCCAGTATAAATGTCGTCGATATCAACATTTGGGATCTTCTTAAGCTGTGCATACTGCATGATCGCCTTTCTTGCATGCAAATAATCCCTGAGAAGCGGAATATCCCTGGCAGTCAGCTAACTGATGTCTCATATCATAGATGACATTCATCCGGGGTTCTGGAAACCAAATGGAGCAGGATTCCCGATATTTAATTTCAGGATATGAGTTCCGTTACGTTCCATGCGGTTCGCTTCATCTACGACAGGACCACGTACATCGTAAAGCACATTATCTAATTTGGTAGATTTGCTAAATGTTCTCTTTGGAGAAGTTTCCAGATTCACAGCATTCCCTCCATTTCCAGAAAGCCAGTCAGCATCGACATCAAGAGTTTCTGATAAGAAATGAAGAATCTCTGCACGAGGAACCGTCTTGCCACTGACATACTGGCTGATATGACTCTTCCCGACCTTGACTCCGGCAGTCTCTGCTGCATGAATAAGATCAACCTGTTTCATATGTTTTTGTTCCATTGCAGACTTTAAACGATCTGCAAAGGTAAATGTCTGATTCATAACACCCTCCGATAAAAGTTCAAAATAAAATTCAAAGTTCAAATGATTTTGTTTAATATAGCACAAAAACAAGAAAAGTTCAATGGAAAGTTCAAAATAAAAGCCAAAAGTTCAAAGAAACAATATACGAAATAAGAAAAAAATTAAAGTTCGACAAAAAGTGCAAAGATTTGTAAAGATTTGTATTGAAATTTAGAAAATATATGCTATACTTTGGAAAGTATAGATAATTAACACAAAGTGTGAAAATAAATGGGGATGAAATAGAATATGGGAGCAACAAGATTACAGATGCAGAACTTCCTGATCTTTTTTATTGGATCTGGTGGGAGTGACTGTTGGTTATTTTGCAGCAGTATGGCTGCGGTTTGGAAATATTGAAACAGGGTATACCGTGATGGGGAACGATACATATTATCGTTGGCTCATTGCGATCGTAGTGCTTATGATGATCTACTTTCTGTTTCATCCAAATCGTGGCTTTTTTAAGCGCAAATTTATAGAAGAAATGAGAATGAATCTGCAGACGGTCATTCTGATGGCAGCAGGAATGGCGATGGTCGCATTTCTGATCCAGGATGCAGAAGATTACTCTAGATTTATATATATCTTTACTTCTGGATTCAGTTTTGTATGGATGCAGATCACACATCGAGTTTATCGGAAGTATTGGCTATCAAGAAGAAAGGATCATTCTTATGCAAGAAAGATGATGATCATCACAACGAGTGATCATGCAGAAGAAGTGATCGGGAATATCATGGAAGAGAAGAACTGGGACCTGTGGATCACAAGTGTTGCAGTTGTGGACAAAGACATGACAGGATGGCTCATCAACGAGATTCCGGTTGTAGCACATTCGTATCGAAGTATTTTTGAAATATGCGATGCGGTCGGTTGTGGATGAAGTATTCTTATATATACCGATGGATGACGAATTTCCAATCGCGATGACAGTACAGAACTTTGAGGACATGGGAATTAAGACGAATCTTAACATTTCTCAGTTTCAGATCAATGAGAATCTGGAACGATCACTGGAGAAGGTTGGACCTTATGAGAGTGTAAGTTTCTCTGGTCATAATGTATCATTTGTCATGCTGATGATGAAGAGAGCAATGGACATTGCCGGGGGATTGGTTGGAATGTTGATCACAGCGATCGCAGTGATCATTGTCGGACCGCTGGTGAAGTTAGAATCACCGGGGCCGCTGTTCTTCTCACAGAAGAGGGTTGGGAAGAATGGAAGAATCTTCAAGATCTATAAGATCCGTTCGATGTATCAGGATGCGGAAGAGCGCAAGAAAGAGCTTATGGCACAGAATGAGATGGACGGCTTGATGTTTAAGATGAAAGACGATCCGAGAATCACCAAGGTTGGAAAGTTTATCAGGAAGACTAGTATTGATGAACTTCCACAGTTTTGGAATGTACTGAAGGGGGATATGAGTCTGGTAGGGACAAGACCGCCTACAGTGGATGAGTTTGAACAGTATAGTGCTTACCATAAGAAGAGACTTTGCCAGAAGCCTGGACTGACTGGGGTTTGGCAGGTTAGCGGAAGAAGCACGATCACAGACTTTGAGGAGATTGTTCAGATGGATGTTGATTATATTGATCATTGGTCTATCTGGAGAGATATTGGGATATTGTTTAAGACAGTGTGGCTTGTTGTTTGTGGGGATGATGGGGCACAGTAGGTAGATTTGAGAGTGTGGAGTTGTGGATTAGTTGATTGTTGATTGAATGAAGGGGACTATCAAATTGAAAAAAAGAGGTAACAAGAATTTAAGAATTGCGATGATCGGTCATAAGGTTGTTCCATCTAGAAGAGGTGGAATTGAGCGCGTATTGACGATTATGTGTCCATTAATGATAAAAAAAGGCCACCAAGTAACATGCTTTAACCGATCTGGCGATAAAGTGGAAAATGAATATGTAAAAACTGTAAAAAGGAAAAAGTATAGGGGAGTTCAGTTAAAGAAAGTAATAACGATCAATAAAAGAGGATTAGCAGCGGTGACATCCTCTTTTTCTGCTGCAATTTGTGCAGCATTTGGAAAATATGATGTTGTACATTTTCATGCAGAAGGACCAAGTGCATTTCTATGGATTCCGAAACTGTTTGGAAAGCGCTGTATCGTAACGATTCATGGAATTGACTGGGCGAGAGATAAATGGAAACACGGATTTGGTTCCAGATATATTAAGTTTGGGGAATATATTGCAGCAAAGTATGCAGATGAAGTGATTGTATTAAGTGAAAAAGTCAGAAGTATTTTAAGAAGTTTTATGACAGAGATACTGTTTTGATTCCGAATGGGGTTATGACACATGAGAATCGGAAAGCAAATTTGATCACTCAGAAGTTTGGACTTCATAAGGATGAGTATATTTGTGCATTATCACGATTGACAGAAGAAAAGGGAATACATTTTCTGATTGAGGCTTATAAGGAGCTTAAGACAGATAAGAAACTGGTGATCGCTGGGGCTACGAGTGATACGGATGGATACGTGAAGATGCTGAAAGAGATGGCTGGAAATGATCCGAATATTATCTTTACTGGATTTGTTTCAGGGAAGATGCTGGAAGAGATTTATAGTAATGCTTATGTTTATGTGTTGCCTTCTAAGTTAGAGGGAATGCCACTTAGTCTGCTTGAGGCTATGAGCTATGGGAACTGCGTGATCGGGTCTGATATTGCTGAGATTGCTGATGTGGTTGAGGATAAGGCGATATTGTTTAAGAAGGCTAATATTGAGGACTTGAAGGAGAAGCTGCAGATGGTTTGTGATGATGTGGAGCTTGTGGAGAAGTATAAGAGTGAAGCGTCTGGGTATATTTGTGGTAGGTATAATTGGGAAGATGTTGTGAATAGAACTGTTGAGGTTTATAGAGGAAAGAAAAGTTGCAAGGAAAAATTAGTAGAGAATAGTAGTGTGGCTTCTATTTGAGGTTGTTAAGGTGAAAGGAAAGCAAAATGATTAGAGTATTACAGTGTGTAAATGATATGCATCGAGCTGGATTAGAAACGATGCTTATGAATTATTATCGAAATATCGATCGAACAAAGATTCAATTTGATTTCTTGACACATAGACCAGATAAGAGTGATTATGATGATGAGATTTTGAGTCTTGGTGGAAAAGTTTATTATGCACCAAGATTATATCCACAGAATTATCCAGCATATTTCAAATATATGAAAAAAGTTTTTTGCAGAACATCCCGAATATCAGATAGTTCATTCTCATATTGATTCTATGAGTTATTTACCTTTATTAGCTGCGAAGAAAGCAGGGGTTCCAATTAGAATTGCACATAGTCATAATACATCTATTGACAAAGACTTTAAGTATATTTTAAAACAGTATTTTAGAAAGAAGATTACAAAGGCAGCTAATTATTATTGTGCATGTGGTCAAGAAGCAGGAGAATTTTTGTTTCCGGGAAAAAAATTTACATTTATACCTAATGCAATAGAAGTAGATAAATTTTTATATAATGAAGAAGTAAGAGATAGAAAACGAAAAGATTTTGGATTGACAAGTGAATTTGTTGTTGGACATGTTGGAAGATTGAGTTATCAAAAAAATCATGAATTATTGATTAGAATTTTTAATGAGCTTCATAAGAAAGATATTAATACAATATTATTATTGATTGGTGTTGGAGAGAAGGAAGATGAAATTAGAAAACAGATTCATGAGTTGAATTTAGATGAATGTGTAAGATTTTTAGGTAACAGAGATGATGTGAATGAGCTGTATCAGGCAATGGATGTGTTTGTGATGCCTTCGTTATTTGAAGGAATTCCAGTGGTTGGAATTGAGGCACAGTTTGCTGGATTGCCTTGCGTGTTTTCTGATAAGGTGCCGGTGGAAGTAAAGTTTACTGAGAACAGTGAATTTATCCCGTTGGAGAAGAATCCTGAGGATTGGGCAAATATCGTGTTAGGTAAGAAAGTTGATTTGGATAGGGTAAACGATTTGGATTTTATTGGAACAAGTATTTATAATATAAAGAATGCACATAAAATTTTGGAACAGTATTATTTAGAAAAAGCAGGAGTTTGTTGTAATGAATAATGTATTGTTAATTGACAGTGATTATGAAGAAGCGAAGGATTTTGTTAAAGGCTTAGAAGAGGCAACAAATGACAAATGGGATGTAGCGTTACATGAGAATAATAAAGTTTACGGAATAAAAAGATATTTAAAATTTTTTACTGTTGCATGGAATACATTTTGCAAAAGAAAAAAGTTTAAAGGAAAGACAATTCTTTGTTGGCAACAGTTTTATGGAATTGCATTATCCTTTTTCTGCAGGTTGTTTAGAGCAACTAAAGATTTTAATATTGTCATAATGACATTTATTTATAAACCAAAGAGTGGAATAGCAGGAAAGTTATATTATAAGTTTGTTAAATATGCAATTAAATCAAAGTATGTTGATGTTATTATATGTACATCGAAACAGGAAATAAAATTATATTCCGAAATTTTTGAAATGTCAGAAGATAAAATCTCTTTTGTTAAATGGGGGGCAGTTGAATATGTTCCTGAAGAATTTGATGATGATAAGTTAAAGAAAAAAAATTATTTATTTTCTACGGGAAGAAGTAACCGAGATTACAACTTTTTAATAGAAGCAATTCGAGATACAAAATATAATCTGTTAATTGCGTGTGATACGATAGATAAGGTTAAAGAGTCTAACATAGAAGTTAGAGATGATTTGTTTGGAGCGGATATGCTAAGATATATGAGGAATTCTAAAGCAGTTGTGATTGCTTTAGATGATGATAAAATAGCAGCAGGACAGTTGGTATTGTTACATGCAATGAATTTGGGAATTCCTGTTATTATTACAAAATCTCATGGGGTTACAGATGATTATGTGATTGACGGGTATAACGGATTGATTATTCCTAAAGAGAAAAAGATTTGTATGATGCATTAGAAAAATTAAATAACGACGAAGAATTGTATGAAAGACTATCTGAAAATAGTAAGAAAGAATTTAGAGAAAACTATACTAAATTTGTTTTAGGAAAAAATATTGGAAAAGTTGTTTTGAAGGCAAAAGAAAGTAATAGATAATAGGGAGAAAAAATGGAACAGCCGCTAATTAGTATTATTGTACCTATATACAATGTAAGTAAATATTTGGATCGTTGTATGGATACGATATTGAACCAAACATATAAAAAATCTTGAAATCATAATGGTGGAATGATGAGTCACCAGAATGATTGCGGAAAAAAATGATGATGAATATGCGAAAAAAAGATGATAGAATAGTTGTTATTCATAAAAAAAATGCAGGATTAGGAATGGCAAGAAATTCTGGATTAGAAATTGCTAAAGGTCAATATGTGGGATTTATTGATTCTGATGATTATGTTAGCAAGGATATGTTTGAAAAGTTATATGAAACCTTGAAAGAAAATAATGCAGATACATGTTTTGGGCGATATTATGATGTTGATTCAAATGGGAATGCTAGAGAAGCAAAAGAATATTATAAGAGAGATTTATATCAAGGAAATCAAGTGAAAGAATTAATTTTAGGTATGATAGGATCATTACCTGAAGATCCAGGAGATGTAGAGATTGGTATGTCTGTTTGGAAAGGCTTATATTCTATGGAATTAATAAACAAATATAATTTAAAATTTCCATCAGAAAGAGAATTTATCTCAGAAGATATTGTATTTCATATGGAATATTTACAGAAGGCGCAGGTGGTAGCAGCTTGCAATAATTTTGGATATTATTATTGTGATAATGGAGCTTCTTTGACTAAGAGTTATAAAGTCGATAGATTTGAAAAGGAGAAGATTCTGTATCGGAAAGAGGTAAATGAACTTAGAAAGATATTTCTGACAGCAGAGTTTGAACAGAGATTATATAAATCTTTTTTAGGAAGAGTGCGGCGTTGTATATCTCAAGAAGCAAATGTTAATCCAAATGACAAAACTGTAAAGTTTAATTCTACGCAGCCTGCGTTGCGGCCGACGCCCTCAACCGCTCCCGCGGCACGGGCAGATTCCTGCCGGTCGAGACCATGGAGAAGCCGGAGCTGTACAGGTAAACCGGTCTCTCGTTAACCTTTGTCCTCTCTTTTTTTCATAGAATGTCCCTGACATGCGAGTCGAGGGGAACCTCCATATCGCAGTTCTCCCAATTTGCGGTATGGAAAGTAAAGTCCTCCGCACACCGTGTTTCTCCCAGATCACGGTGTGCGGAGGGCTTTTTTATGTTACTCTCGGAATCGAAGCGGCGTATATTCCTCGTGCTCACGCACGCAGCGGTATGCCGGACGGATGATCTTGTCCGTATTGACCAGCTCCTCCAGACGGTGTGCACTCCAGCCGACGATACGCGCGATGGCGAACACCGGCGTATACAGCTCGGGCGGCAGGCCGAGCATGGAATACACGAAGCCCGAATAGAAATCCACATTGACCGAGACGCCCTTGTAGATGCGGCGCTCCTCGGCGATCGCGGCCGGTGCGAGGCGCTCGACCATCTGATAGAGCGCGAAATCTGCGTCTCTGCCCTTTTCGTGCGCCAGCTGACCGACGAAGGATTTGAACACCTGCGCACGCGGATCCGATATCGAGTACACAGCGTGGCCCATGCCGTAGATGAGTCCCTTCTGGTCAAATGCCTCACGGCGCAGCAGCTTGACAAGATAGTCCGCGACTGCCTGCTCATCCGTGGTGTCCGACACGTTTTTCTTCATATCCTCGAACATCTGCACGACCTTGTAGTTCGCTCCGCCGTGTTTCGGGCCTTTCAGCGAACCGAGCGCCGCTGCAATAGCCGAATAGGTATCCGTGCCGGAGGACGTGACGACGTGTGTTGTGAATGACGAGTTATTGCCGCCGCCGTGCTCCATGTGCAGCACAAGCGCCAAATCGAGCACGCTGGACTCGAGCGGCGTGTACTGCATATCCGGGCGCAGCATGCGCAGGAAGTTGGACGCAGTAGACAGACTGTCCGACGGGTAGTGAATGTACATGCTGCCGCCGCACTCGTAGTGATTGTATGCGTGATAGGAATACACCGCCAGCATCGGAAAGACCGAAATCAGCATCAGGCACTGCCGCAGCACGTTGGGCAGGCTGATATCATCCGCGTTGCTGTCGTAGGATGCCAGCGTGAGCACACTGCGCGACAGGCTGTTCATCATATCGTGCGTCGGCGCCTTCATGATGACATCACGGGTGAAATTGGTCGGCAGCGTGCGTCCCTGCGCCAGCAGAGCCTTGAAATCGCCCAGACGCTTGGCATCCGGCAGCTCACCGAACAGCAGCAGATAGGCAACCTCCTCATAACCCTTGCGGCCGTCACGGATGAAGCCCTGCACCAGATCCTGAATGCGAATGCCGCGATAGTACAGCTCGCCCTCACAGGGCACGATTTCGCCGCCTATCTCCTTGCGGGAGATAATGTCCGAAATGTTGGTCAGACCGGCCAGTACGCCCTGTCCATTGATGTCGCGCAGACCACGCTTGACATCGTACTTGCGGTACAGCGCCGGATCAATGCGGCTGTTCGAGCGGCAGAGCGCCGCCAGCGCTTTCCACGCGCGGCGTGACCTGTAAAATATCGTGTTCCGGTGTCATGATGATTCCTCCCTTTTACTGCATTGTGTGATATATTTATTGTATCAGAATCCACTCGCGTTTACATGACATTTTTTGCACAGTTCCGTTAATCAATCGTGAATTTTTTTCGCACATTTCAGCAGTTACACAGGATATGCCCATCCAATTTGATAAATTTATGCACAAAAAAGGCACAATGAGTTTCTCATTGTGCCTTTTTGGGACTCTGCAAATTTTTGTTTAGCGGATAACCATACGGATCAGCGGATAAAGTTCATCATCGTGCGCGGACGGCTTTCCGGCGGCTCGATTCCGGCCTTGTCGATCACCTTGAGCATCCATGCGATATTGCGGCCCAGCTTTTCGATGACTTCAACGCCCTCGATATCCTGCACAGCCTCGCCCTTGTCTGCGCCGTGTACGGCGTTCCAGTAGTCCGAGGTGACAAGCACCATCTCCATGGTGTTGATTGTGCCGAGCAGCTGCTGGTAGGTCTCCATGCCGCCCGAACGGCGCAGCGTACACAGCGCCGCACCGACCTTGTGCTTCAGCTGATTATCGCCGCAGCCTGCCGCCAGAATCAGACGGTCGAGCACGCACTTCATACCGCCCGCAATGCCGCCGTGGTACACCGGAGACGCGAGCACGATGCCGTCCGCCTCAATGCACTTGGCGATGATTTCATTTACACCGTCGTCGTCCTGCACGCAGCGCAGCGTGCCGTTGTCAAGGCAGTGATAGCATGCCATACACGGATGTACCTTCGCGCCCGGCTGGCAGACCTCAAACTCGATGCCCTCGCTTTCGAGCACCTTGCCCAGTACGTCCAGCATCTGTGCGCAGTTTCCGCCCTTTCGCGGCGAACCATTGATTGCTACAACCTTCATTTTCTTGTCCTCCTGTTTTCACCCGGCGCGTCCGCCGGTTTCTCTGTTATTTCAAATGCGCCGTCTGCTCCATGCGGTACAGCCGCATGACGACAAGCGTGTGATTGAGCTGCGGCCCCATCAGCAGGATGATGCTGACAAGATACAGCCAGATCATGAGCACGATGACCGTCGCGAGCGAGCCGTAAAGCACGGAATACCGCGCCATATTGTCCACATAGAACGAAAAGCACCACGACACGAGCACCCATGCCACCAGCGAAAACAGCGCCCCCGGCCAGACCTCGCGGAACCCGAGATGCAGGTTCGGGACGATGCGGTTGAACAGCATGAGGAACGCGAATACGACGACGATCATCATCCAGAAGCCCCGTGCCGCGCGCCGCCTCGAGGATCGGTGCAGGGATCGGCAGCGCCTGCGGCAGCAGACGCAGCAGCATGCGTCCGGCGACGGCAAGCACAAAGCTGCACACGACGGTCAGCAGAAAGCCGGCCGTCATCGCGAACGACAGCAGAATATCGAGCACCGCGCGGCG
>ENA-OPYX01001203-OPYX01001203.1-human-gut-metagenome-genome-assembly--contig:-NODE-1203-length-14203-cov-3.530833_pt1 | contig 14203 bp, 8 predicted proteins | sample MGYA00242639_ERZ504486 | MGnify/ENA primary metagenome ERZ504486 (study PRJEB26092, sample SAMD00036296) | human gut metagenome | host: Homo sapiens | study: EMG produced TPA metagenomics assembly of... | reverse complement strand
ACATTCGCAATCTCTGCTGCTATATGTTTTTCTTCCCCCTGCAGCCGGTAAGTAAAACGCCGCTTTAAATACTCTGTTTCCACTTTCAGGCTGATCTTTTTCCCTGAACAATCACATGGAAGCATCTGTCTCTCATGCAGAACATCTTTATCCCCAATATGTTCTTTTACCTGGATATAATAAGAATTTTCCCTGCAGACTGCAAGACACACCCATGTATTTTCGTCATAATAACAGACTAAACCTGCTTCCTGACCACCTGTAAGTCCCGGTATCACAAGTTCCGTTTCCGCAGTAAAACAAAACGAAGTCTGTCTCTGCAATAAAATATTTTTAGCAGCCACATCTCTGAGTGGAAAACGGCTCCCTTTGATACGGATTCCTGATGAGAGAAAACGGATTCCTTCCGGCTCCGGTGCACGTGGTGTCATCCATTTTGGGTTCCAGCCAATATCCGGCTCTTCTTCCGGCATCCACACCGGAAGATCCGGTTTTTTCTGCAGAACCGAAGGTCCCTTTAAACCGTTTACGACCGGCCAGCCATCCGCCGTCCAGCTGATCGGATCAAGCGCCGTCTCCCTTCCGAGCATGCTGTAACCATCTCCGATCATCCTGCCACAGAGATACACCATATACCACTCCCCGTTCTGGGTGCAGACCGGCTTTCCATGACCACATCTCTGGATTGCTGCCCCCTCATCCATCTGCCGCATGATCGGGTTGTATGGACACGGTTCATAATTTCCCATAAGTGTCTTACTTCTCGCAACAGAAATCCTGTGTCCCATTCCGGTTCCTCCTTCTGCCAAGAACAGATAATAATAACCGTCTTTTTTTAACAGATGTGGTCCTTCCGGCGCACGTTTCTGATCTCCGTAATATAACAATTTTGCCTCAGAGATCTGCTTTGTGCAGTCATCATTCAGTTCTAAAATCCTCGCCCCACGGTTTAGCAGCATATAGTGTCTGCCATTCTCGTGAAAGATAGACGGATCAATTCCATCCTCATCAATGACCGCCGGTTTACTGTACGGTCCCTCCGGTCTATCTGAGCTTACCACGATCTGTTTACGGTACACAGTGCCTGTGTCATTCAGGCGGTAGGTTGCCGTGACATAAAATTTTCCATTATCATAAGAAATATCCGGTGCCCAGTAGCCTCTGCCGCCTTCCAGTTCATCCAGTGCCGCCCACTGTGGATCTGTGATCGCATGACCGATGATTTCCCAGTGTATCAGATCCCTCGAGTGCGAAACTGGGATACAGGGGAAAAATATGAATGATGAATTCACCATATAATAATCTACCCCGACACGCACAATAGACGGGTCCGGGAACATTCCACAGCGTATCGGATTATGATACATCCCCTCATAAGATGCACCTGTTCGTTCTTTATAGTAAGAAAGAAGTTTCTCATCTTTTCTTTCATATGCAATCTGATACGGTGTCACACATTTACCATCTCCTGCCGGTAATATCCATTCCAACTTTTCCACAAGGTAACGGTTCATTTCCAGATTACCGGACGCCGCTGCATAATGCAGAATATTTCTATGATTTTCATCCACCGTATTCATACTTGCCCTGGAATATTCGACAATATACTTTACAATAGAAAAATCTCCAATTTCCGCTGCATACAAAGCAAGCGGTACACCTTTTTCCGTCACATCATCAATGCAGGATGGATTTTCTGTCAGTTCACGGATCACACCATCTAAATTTTTTGCTTCTAATTCTTTTTGAAGTCCCATAATCTAATCTTCCAGTGCCTCTACATGCAGATACTCGAAATCTCCATAGCCTCCCAGTTCCTTTTCCCCGATGACATTCGCAAACAGCCCTATCTTCGCGCCTACCCAGGTATGATCAGACGGTGTAAACTCTGCTCTCACTTCCGTCCATGATGCACTATCTGTATCATCAGTCAATGAATAATAACAATGGAATACACTGCCGTTATCTCCCTCGCGCATCGCAAAGATCAGATAAACTTGTTCCTGTCCCTCCGGCAGTACCAAAAGCTGCTCTGCCTTCTCGCGCATTCCATCCTCACTGTCATAGGATTTTCCAAGAATCAGACGTTTCTGACCTCTGATTACGCGGACTGCGAGGTATGCATAGTGACCGCCCATCATGACCATTCCTGCCTGCTCCTGTTCAGACAGGGCAGAAATGTTAACACAGGCAGATGCCTCAAAATATGGGCAGACCAGTTTTTCCGTCAGCACATTCGAACACTCCCAGAGGATCGGCTCCGCTTTTCCGGATGGATTTTTACAGTATAATCTCAAAAATCCCTTTCTCTCTTTCAAAGAATAAAAATCATCCTTCGGATTGCCAATCCACTGCCACTGCAAGCCGAGTTTTTCCGATGAAAAGTCATCTCCCGCCGCAAGGTAACAAGGTTTCTCTGTGATTCCGGTATTTGGTTTTTTATGGATGATACATGGTTCCCCACAGCCATCCACTGCATTGATTCCCATGACCGGCCAGTCATTTTCCCATACGACCGGCTGCATATGGACAATACGTCCGTAAAGTCCGCGATCCTGAAAATGAAGGAACCATTCATCGCCGTTTACCGTATCTACCAGTGCTCCCTGGTGCGGTCCGTTTACGATACTGTTCCCCTGATGAAGCACATTTTTCTCCTCATACGGTCCGTAAATGTTTTTGGAGCGCAGAATCACCTGCCATCCGGTCTTTACACCGCCTGCCGGAGCAAAAATGTAATAATATCCGTTTCGCTTATATACCTTTGGTCCCTCAATCGTCGGCTGTGTCTTAAGTCCACAGTAGAGGATATGGTCCTCCCCCGTCGCCTTTGTTCCATCCCATGACATCGGGAATATGCCAAGATGGCTCTTAAATCCAATACGGCTCTTCGCATAACCATGGATGATATATGCATTTCCATCCTCATCCCAGAACGGGCAGGAATCGATCAGACCTTTTCCGGCTAACACAAGTACCGGTTTTTCCCAGGTTCCAAGTGCGTCTTTTGTGCGCACCATGTAGATGCCCTCATCCGGCATTCCGTAGTAAATATAAAAATATCCCTCATGATAACGGATTGCTGGCGCCCAGACACCCTTTGCATGCTGCGGCAGATCATAGCCCGGCTCATCGATCTTTTCGATTGCATAATTTTTCAGTTCCCAGTTTACCAGATCTTTGGATGTTAAGATCGGCAGTCCCGGCACATAGTTAAAACTGGATGCCGTCATATAATAAGTATCCCCTGCGCGTATCACATCCGGATCGGAATAATCTGCAAAAAGTATCGGATTTTTATAAGTTCCATCTTCCTGATCTGATTTCCATAATAATGACATAACCCTCAAATCCTCCTAAACACTGGTTTTATTTCCTGATACAAAAATGGCAAGGGATCACTCCCAAGCCACTAATAAATCACTATAGATACCGCCAAGTTCTTTTAAACCTCTCGCAATACATCCTGCATAGACAACGGCACCCATATATTTCAGATGCGTATTGTCGGTCAGCCCGTCCATATGGGACGGATAAACACCTGCCGGCAGATGCATATACCATTCTTTGGTTTTCTCAGCTCCAGCCTTTCGCATTTCCGCGCGGCTCATGCTGTAAAGATCGATCAGCGGAACATTTAAATTTTCAGCCGTCTGTTTCATTGCTGCCACATAATCGGTATGTTCTCCGATATCTAAATGTTCCTCATCAATAAAACATCTGCGCTCTAATGGCGTAATAAAAACCGGCCATGCTCCTTTGTTTCTTGCTGCATTTACAAATTTTTCCAGATTCACCATGTAATCGGAATGTGGATCTGTATACCGCTGTGGATCATTCTTTTTCTCATCGTTATGTCCAAACTGGATAAATAGAAAATCTCCTGCGGTAATTTTGTCATAAATCGGTGTCAGTCTCGACTCATCGATAAAGCTCTTTGTGCTTCTGCCGTTTTTGGCATGGTTCTCCACCCGCACCTCCGGCTTTAGGAACAGGTTCATCACCTGTCCTATGCCGGTCTGCGGAAATGTAAGAATGTCATTGTATTGTACGGTAGAATCTCCTGCCCAGAAAATGGTCGTCATACAAACATTTCCTCCTTATTCTTTTACAGCTCCGATATTTACACCTTTTACGAAGTATTTCTGTAAGAACGGATATACGATCATGAAAGGAATGATGATAACAATGATCGCCGCATTCTTTACGGTGTTCTCTGTTGCACCACCGTTTGCCTGTGGAAGATCACTACCCATGATGATACTTCTTAACTTCATCTGGAAGTTGTAAAGGTTTGAATCTGTAATGTAAAGTTTGTAATGAGTATAGTCGTTCCAGTATGTAACGGCAAACATAAGACCGATAGATGCCAATGCTGCTTTTGACATTGGAAGTACGATACGGATAAATGTCTGCATCGGCGTACATCCGTCAAGTGTTGCCGACTCAAACAGGCTGGCAGGAATACCTTCGAAGAAGTTCCTCATCAATACCAGGTTATACACGTTCAGTGCCGGGAATAAGATAACGACCCAGATGGTATTGGTTAAATGTAATGATTTTAATACGAGGTAGGTAGGAATCATACCACCCTGGAAAATCATGGTAAAAAGTAATAAGTTTGCAAATAAGTTACGTCCCGGCATATCCCACTGGATCAGTACATATGCACCAAATGTAGATAAAATCAAGGCGATGATCGTACCTGCAATCGTTGTGATTACAGAAATCATTAACGGATGGGACAGCGTAGGGTTTTTGAATACGGAAATGTATCCTGCAAGACCAAATTCCTCCGGCCATAATTTCATACCATATGCGGTTTTTAAATCGAATGAGTCAACTAATACTTTCCACATCGGGATGATAATCAGTAAACTTAAGATGATAAATATTAACCCGTTTACGATCGGGAAAACTTCTATTTTTTTCTTGCTTTTCATATCTGCTGCTCCTTCCTAGACGATTCCGCGTCCATCACGTACTTTCTTGCTTAAGTGATTGCAGAACAGTACCAGTACACAACCAACCAGAGATTTGAACAGACCAACGGCTGTCGTATAACCGTAATTTGGAATCGCACCACTGTTGAAGGTCTGATAGTAAATATAGGTTTCAAGTACGTTTGCAGTACCTAAAACAGCATCGTTCTGCATTACGAATGCGGACTCGAACAGGTTCATAACCTTTGCAAGGTTTAAGATCAAAACAGTAAGGATCGTATTCTGTAAAGCCGGGAAAGTAATATATCTCATCTTGCCCCAGCGTCCTGCACCATCCATTGCTGCAGCTTCATAAAGCTCTGTATTTATTCCGGCAAGCGTTGCCATAAAGATAACGGTCTGCCAGCCAGTTTCTTTCCAAATATTAATGATATAGTACGCAAGTCTCCACCATTTTGAATCCCCCAGGAAATAAATTCCGGAATCAAGTACACCAGCGTTGATCAGGAATGTATTTACAAGACCTTCTGCTGTCGGTGCCAGGATCAAAGTAAAGACGGATGCGGTAACTACCCATGACATAAAGTGTGGCAGATAAATAATTGTCTGCACGATCTTTTTAAAATGAATATTTGCAATCTCATTTAAAAAGATAGAAACAATAACAGCTGCTGCTGTTGTCAAAAACAATTTGATAATACTAATCTGTAAGGTATTCCAGAATGCCGTCCAGAAATTTGGCATGGAAAACATTTTCTGAAAATTTTTGAGACCAACAAAACTTGCCTCTTTGATTCCGTTATAATCGGTAAATGCGAAACGGATTCCAAGCATTGGCAAATAAAAGAATATTAATGCAAAAATTAATACAGGAAGAAACATCAGATAGAATCCTCTGTATTTATAGATTTTTGCTGCCAGGTGGTTCTTCTTTCCACCGGTTGTAGCCGTTACGGCTGATTTTTCATTACTTTTTCTCATATCTGTTCTTCCTTTTCAATCAAACATGAATTTGTGATCCATGATCTGTGCCGGCTGCGGATATCCGCAGCCAGGACACCAATCATAGTTCTTAGTTCCGTTTACCGGAAAGTTTTATTATTTGTTTAAAGAATCAACGATTGCCTGTGACCACTCTGCACCGTGATTTGACTCAAACTGTGCATATGCATCATCAACAGTTAACTCGCCCATAACAACTTTTGCGATCAGCTCGTTCTTTAATGTTGTTAAATCACCATTGTACTCGCTCATCTCATCTGTGGTAGGAACAAGATCAGCAGCTTTGCAGTTATCATTGAATAACTGTGCAGACTCTTTTGCTTCTGCTGCTACAGATTCTTCCTGAGGATCGTTTGCAAGCTCAACTAAAGCAAGCATTGGATCGATGTGAGCTTTGGTGTACTGTGTACCCTCTTTCTCACGGTTCTCTAACATATGGAACTCACCATCAGCATATGTTTTCTCGTTCTCTGTTCCAGTAAATAATGTCTCTGCTGCTGTTGACCAGTGAATGCCTTCTACACCGTATGTCCATAAGAACTGAACGTCTCCGCCATCCTGCATCGGCTCGATGAAGTATTTGAATACGCCTTCCGGGTTCTCACATGCAGATGTGATGCACCATACTGGTGGAACACGGTCAAGGTACTGACCTACTTCAGCGATCGGAGGTAATGCTACTAACTCACCGTCTTTACCGTTTGCTTCAAGATTTGTCTTTAAGTTGGTTGCCCATGTACCTGCCCAGTAAGTAAATACACCAAAGCTGTCATCATAGAATTTGTTACGGCAGTCAGATGTACCATTTGTTAATGTGGTAGGATCAATCACGCCCTCTTTGTAAGCAGCTGCCATTCTCTCAAGTGCGCTCTTCATAGAATCCTCTGTGAATCCATCTTTCCATGTTCCGTCTTCTGCTTTATAGAAGCTTGGGTTTGCATCCTGATAGAACTCTGGTAAGTAGTTTGTATATGGAGCCTCTGTTCCGATGAAACCAGCAGCAGATACACCGTAGGTATCTCCGTTTACACCATTTCCATCCGGGTCACCGGTTGTAAATGCTTCGAGCATTGCAAGATACTCATCATAGTTTGTCGGAACATCAAGTCCGCAGTTGTCTAACCATGCTTTCTTAACATATGTAACACATCCGTTACCACGAGCTGCCGGCATACCGTATAACTTACCATCAAGTCTTACACCATCGATAACTCCTGTGCTGCCGTATGCATCCTGTCTTGTTTTTTAAATCAGAAGATGCATAAGCGTCTGTCATATCCCACAGAACTCCCCTGCTCTGCATAACCTGCATAATAGGTAGAAGATAAGATCATAACGTCTGGCCAGTCACCACTTGCAACTGTCTGTCCTACTACATCATAGTAAGCATCATGATCCGGCTGGATCACATTGATCTTCATTCCAAGAAGATCTTCCAATTTAGCAATGAACTCTGCCTGTCCGTTTTCCTGTGTGAAAACAGTTCCATCTACCATAATGGTGATCTCTTCTGGTTTCTCAACATCAGAATCTGTTGCTGTGCTTGCGGAAGCATCACCGCTCTCTGTGGTTGCTTCATTATTTGTAGAAGCATTTGAATTTGTTGTTCCTGCGTTACCAGTGTTGCTGGAACCGCATCCTGCCATACCAGCTACCATAGCGGCAGCCATAAGGACTGATACTACCTTCTTTTTCATAAGAACCTCCTTATTAGGAAAAAATTTGTTTCGACACTGCTCTGATGTAAGTGCTTTCATGTCTTGCTCATACATTACCATCTTATGGGATTTTCAGCAAGAAACATATTTGACAGGGGGTACAAAATTTGTTTTAACACTACGCAAACCATTTATTTTACTGGGTTTTTGAGTTTTTGTTGTATTTTTTTCATATTATGATAAAATAGAAAACGTACGATTAAAAAACATGAAAAAAGGACATTTAATACCTATGAGAATAAATTTGAATCCACCAGCGGATGCCACAGCAAAAAATGAATCCACTACGTTTCTCATGATTCGCTTTGCTATTACATACAGTGTCTTTTTACTTATCATTTTACTTCTGATGGTACACCTCCACCGTGTCTCAACAACACGCTCTGAAGAGGATTTCTGGAATCAGGATCAGTCTACCTTTGAAAGTGCCGTTTCACTTTTAGATAATAATTTCACAACCATGGATTCTATCACAAGACAGCTCAGCATGAATACCAAACTATACCATCTTGCAACGATGAAGTCCACAGACGATAATGATTTTTATCTGTCAGGTCTCACCATGAAGCAGTCCCTTGCCTCTTATATGTATTCCTACAATGAGCTTCCTTTCAGTACCTATTTTGTTTATCTGAGAAATAGCGGCTATATTATCAGTGTAAACACTTTCAATTCCGAACAGCTTTATTATATAAGAAACTATTTATCTTCCGGGGCGAATTTTAATGAATGGCATGATCTGCTCAACAGCAATCTGACAAAAGATTCTGCCCTTTATCCACTTTCGGATTTTATGCTTCCCGAAAGCGGTAACGCATATCTTTATGTGTTAAATATGGACGTACTGACCTACAAAGATATTCCTGCTACCGTTGCTTTCCATATCAATGAGCAGACCTTACGCAAAATTTTCAGCGGTGTTTCTTTAGGTGATACCGGTTACATTATTGCAGTCGACGCACAGGATCAGCCAGTGTTTTCCCTGTCCGAAGATAAGAATACATCATCTGAAAAAGATTTAAATACGCTTACCGAATCCGTATTATCCTTATCCTATGATGACAATAATACCTGTGTTCACAATGACACACATATTATGCGAATCGCATCAAAAACAAATGACTGGACTTTCTATCTGGTACAGCCGGAATCCATTTATCCATCCGATTATCAGTTTATTTTTCTGCTGATCCTTTTTGCAGCAATCATCGGTGGACTTATCATGATATTTATTTTAGTCCGCAACAATATGCGCCCGATTCTTCATTTAGATGACCAGCTCCAGGAAACACTGCATGCAAATACGCAGTTAATCGAAGAAGCTGCTGCAATCCGTCCTGTTTTATATGACAATTATTTGAGACAGCTGATGAGTGGAGTTATCACAACCCCGGATGAGCTTTCATTTATCCAGAATTATCTGCATTTAGAAGATCCATCGCTTCATTATTATGTATTGTACGGTGTAACTTACGAAAATGATCCTGCTGCAGATACTTTTCCAAATGAAAATACTTCCACTGAAAGTTCTGAAAGTATGAAAGATATTATCGCCGGTCTTTTGGCCAGATATTTTTCTTATGAAAATAACTTATATCTGTGTTCCCCAAAGAAACATATTTATGCTGTGTTAATCCCTTTTAGTGGAACTGCCGATGAGATACTGATCACACTTCAGGAAAAAGCATTAAAATTTCATAGTGAACTGCTAGAAGAGTATTCGATCTGGTTTTTTGCAGGAATCGGTCTCTCCTGCTCCTTCACCAACATATGGGAATCTTACCAACAGGCGAAAGATGCTGCAGGGTATACCAGTAAAAACTATATTTTCCTTCCATATGAAATGTTGAAAAAAGACTCCCATGTTTACTACTATCCGGCTGAATTTTCAACCCGTCTGATTCGTTCCATCACTGGCGGAAATAAATCCCAGGTGATTGAAATTTTCAATCTGATCCACCAGGAGAACATTGAAGAACGTTCGCTTCCGTTCCAGTTATTACGGTTTTTACTTACCGATATCCGCAACACTCTGTTGAAAGCACGTTTTACATATACGGGAGAAAGTACTCCGCAGATAGTGGAAATTGATACTATGCTTTCACAGGACGAGTTAACTTTCCGTCTCTGTGAAGATATCAGCATTAAACTGTGTGATTTCTTTGCATCAAAATCCGAAAAGAATAATCTGATTGACAGCATTGTGACTTATATCCGTGAAAATTACAAAAATCCGGCGCTCTGCTTAAGCAAGATCTCCGACGAGTTCCACATATCAGAAAGTTATTTTTCTCATATGTTTAAAGAAAATATGAATGTGAACTTCTCTGTCTATCTGGAAGATCTGCGGCTCACAGAGGCGGCACATCTGATTGAAAAAGGCGAATCCGGTATCAATGAAATCGCTTTGGAAGTTGGTTATAACAACCAGACGTCTTTCCGACGTGCATTTAAGAAAAAATATGGCGTTACACCAAGCAGCTTTGGCGTTCAGTCTTAATAAGAAATGGAGGATATTACAATGAATTTCAAAAAAGGTTCTCCAGAAAGTGCTGGCATCCCATCCGGATGCCTTCTTCACTTTCTGGATCGTTTACAAAAAAAACAGGTTCCAATGCACAGTTTTCTTTTAATGCGGCATGACACACTCATTGCCGAGGGCTACTATGCACCATATCAGAAAGACACGCTGCATCGCATGTTTTCGATCAGTAAAAGTTTTACATCCATTGCGATCGGTCTTTTGGAAGCGGAAGGAAAATTATCACTGGATGATCCGATCGTCTCATATTTTCCAGACAAGATTCCAGCGAATGTACATCCGTGGATTGCAGCCATGACGATCCGGGATATGCTCATGATGCGCACCTGTCATGCCGCGACGACCTACAAGGTCGATATGAAAAGTGACTGGGTAGAAAGTTTCTTTACCGTACCACCAACCCATCCTGCAGGAAAGCTCTTTCATTATGATACGTCCTCCGCACATACACTCAGTGCGCTTGTAGAACGTCTTTCCGGCATGCCAATGCTCGATTATCTCAAAGAAAAACTGTCTGTTTTGGAATTTTCCGATGAATCCTACATGCTGACAGATCCTTTTGGTGTCTCCATGGGCGGAAGCGGACTTGTCGCTCTTCCATCCGACCTGTTAAAATTCGGTTATCTTCTATCTCACGATGGAAATATTGATGGAACACAGCTCGTTTCTGCCTCCTACATCAAAACAGCAACCTCCCATCTCTCTGACACACGCATCACGGCACCTCTTCCAAGTGAAGCCTGCGGCTATGGTTATCAGATCTGGCGCAGTGAAAAAAATGGTTTTGTCTGCTACGGCATGGGTGGTCAGTTCATCCATTACCTTCCGGATTATGATCTGCTCTTTGTCACTACCGCAGACACACAGGGACTTGCGGGTGGAAATCAACTGATTTATGATGCTCTGTATGATGAGATTCTTCCTTTCATACAGGCAGATCCACTCCCGGAAGAACAAAAAACGCATACAGAGCTTCTTTCTGTGCTCTCTTCACTTGCGATTGCACCTCTGGGTGATAGTGCAATGACGGCAGCGGTCACTTCACAAGTTTCGGGGAAACGATATATGTTCAAACCAAACAGTAGTGAGTTTACAAATTTTACAGCGGATTTTACAAATGATGAGGGATGTTTTACATTTACACTGCACGGCAGACCGTGTTCCATTCATTTCGGTTTTGGAAAACTTGTCTGCGGACAGTTTCCCGTCTATGACCAGAGGTATGCTGCCAGTGGAGTGTGGGTTTCGGAGGACACTTTATATGTGCGGGCACATGTGATCGATGCGTTCGTGGGGAGTGTGCATTTTGAGGTGGTGTTTGGAGATGCGGATGTAACGGTGTTTATGAGGAAGCAGGAGGAAAGTTTATTTGGGAGGTTCAGGGTAGCATCTGGTTGGGATGGTTTGTGGATGCCTGTAGTGAGGCGGCAAAAGTCTTAACGCCACATGGACGGGGCGTTTAAGAGCGATACACGTCACTCCGTTGTAATCTAACTCAGGCAGACTTAGATTTTCTTATTTTCGGATCATCAGAACAAAACAGACCCGACTTTGTGCAATTTGCCAATCAAAAACTTGAAGCCACCTTTTGACACCCGAATCCTACACAGCAAAAAACAGCTTCCTGCTTTAGCAGTGAAGCCACAATCAATATCATCTAAAATCCATCAGCAACTTGGAGGGTGTTTGCACTAAGGCACGCCGACAGTGCACCGGAACCGGCAGATTTTGTGATGACTTTGGGAGGAAATTAGAGGTTCTTAGTGCCCTTGTCACAAAACAGCGTTTTGCTGCCACGGATGGCAGCAAAAATCCCCGTCGAGCCATGGAAGGCTCGTCCGGGGATGCACGCGTCACTCTGCCACAACCCAGATCAAGGGCACTTAGAACCTCTTATTTCCGTACAACGGAACCCAACAAAACCTGCCGGTTCCGGCGCACGTCCCAAGGCTCAGCCACCTCCTGACTGGGTGCAGCATCAATTCACAACAAATCTCATCTGTTTTTACTGTGGCTGCTTACCAATATAAGCTAAAATACCACCATCTACATACAGCACATGACCATTTACAAAGTTAGATGCATCCGATGCAAGGAACACAGCCGGTCCCTGTAAGTCTTCTGCATTTCCCCATCTTGCAGCCGGAGTCTTTGCGATGATAAACTGGTCAAACGGATGTCTGGAACCGTCCGGCTGGATCTCACGAAGAGGTGCTGTCTGAGGTGTTGCAATATATCCAGGTCCGATACCGTTACACTGGATATTGAATTCACCGTACTCAGATGCAATGTTCTTTGTTAACATTTTTAAACCACCTTTTGCTGCAGCGTAAGCGGAAACAGTCTCACGACCAAGCTCACTCATCATAGAGCAGATGTTGATGATCTTTCCGTGGCCTTTTTTGATCATGGACGGAATCACTGCTTTTGATACGATGAACGGTGCATTTTAAGTCAACATCAATTACCTGTCTGAACTCTGCTGCTGACATATCGCACATTGGAATACGTTTGATGATACCTGCATTGTTTACAAGGATATCGATCACACCAACTTCTTCCTCTACTTTTTTCACAAGTTCATTCACCTGCTCCTCATTGGTAACGTCGCAGACATAACCATGAGCTTTGATCCCTTTTTCAGCATAAGCTGCTAATCCCTTGTCAACCAGCTCCTGTTTGATATCGTTGAATACGATGGTTGCGCCTGCCTCTGCATAAGCAGATGCGATAGCAAATCCGATACCATAAGACGCGCCTGTTACTAATGCAATTTTACCCTCTAATGAGAAATTGTTTAAAAATGACATAATTCTGTCTCCTTTTTTGTGTTATGTTTAAGATTCTTTCAATAAGAATCCAGTTTCTACTTTTTCTGCCGGATGTTTCTGAAATAACAGATTGAATTCTGCACAAACATTCTATTGTAGATATCCATCATATCAGATTGACAACTTTTTTCCGTTTCCTTACAAGGTAACACCCTGCTTAAAGATCGCCATATCATGGAATCCGGCTTCCTCACTGCGTACCTTCTTACCAGATGCAACGTCGATCACATAGTCAAATAATTTCTGACCTGTCTCCTCTAACTCTGCATCCTCCACAAGAACGCCCGCATTGAAATCGATCCAGTTCTTTTTCTTTCCGGCAAGTGTACTGTTGCTGGAAATCTTAACGGTCGGAACCGGGGAAGCAAACGGTGTCCCGCGTCCGGTCGTAAACAGAACAATGTGTGCTCCGCTGGCTGCTAATGCAGTTGCAGCAACAAGGTCATTGCCCGGTGCGCTGAGAAGATTTAATCCCGGCGTATGTACGCGCTCGCCATAGGAAAGAACGCCTTTTACTGCAGCACTTCCTGATTTCTGTGTACATCCCAAAGACTTATCCTCTAAGGTTGAGATACCGCCTTTTTTATTTCCAGGTGACGGATTCTCGTAGATTGTCTGGTGATTATCTTTAAAATACTGTTTAAAATCGTTGATCAGGTTCACCGTCTGTTCAAATAATTCTTCATTTTCACAGCGGTTCATAAGCAGTGTCTCTGCACCGAACATCTCCGGCACCTCGGTCAGAATCGTTGTTCCGCCCTTTCCGATCAGAATGTCTGAGAATTTACCTACCAGCGGGTTTGCCGTAATTCCGGAAAATCCGTCACTGCCGCCGCATTTCATGCCGATGATCAGTTTGGACGCACTGATCGGCTCACGGGAAAATCCCGCAGCATAATCGATCAGTTCCTCTAAGAGCTTTTCGCCCTCTTCCATCTCATCTTCGCATTCCTGGCAGACTAAAAATTTCACACGGTTCTCGTCATAATCACCAATGTATTTTTTCAGTTCACCGATGTTACTATTCTCACAGCCAAGACCAAGCACTAAAACGCCTCCTGCATTCGGGTGTTTTACAAGATCGGCGAGGATCGTTCTGGTGTGCTCCTGGTCGTCTCCCATCTGGGAACATCCATATGGATGAGGAAATGCAATGACTTCCTCCAC
>ENA-OPYX01001202-OPYX01001202.1-human-gut-metagenome-genome-assembly--contig:-NODE-1202-length-14235-cov-3.720938_pt1 | contig 14235 bp, 14 predicted proteins | sample MGYA00242639_ERZ504486 | MGnify/ENA primary metagenome ERZ504486 (study PRJEB26092, sample SAMD00036296) | human gut metagenome | host: Homo sapiens | study: EMG produced TPA metagenomics assembly of... | reverse complement strand
ACAAACGATGCGATAGTCCGGGTATTTGTTTAACATATGAAATACAAAGTTACTTCCGATAAATCCGGCTCCTCCGGTTACAATAATTGTCATTTTTTTATTTCTCCTTTTTGTATCATTTCTTAATATAGATTTTAGTACAGATTTTCTTTATATTTTCCATCCAGGACGTCTTTTAAGTACTGTCCATACTGGTTCTTCTTCAGAACTTCATATACTTCCATTACCTCGTCCTTGCTGATCCATCCGTTCAGGTATGCGATCTCTTCCAGGCATGCAATCTTACGGTGCTGATGTGTCTCAACCGTCTTCACGAAGTTGGTTGCATCTACAAGGCTTTCGTGTGTACCTGTATCCAGCCATGTGAATCCCTGTCCGAGAAGTTCTACATTCAGATCACCTTTCTCAAGATATACACGGTTCAGATCTGTGATCTCCAGTTCTCCACGTGCACTTGGCTTTAACTCTTTTGCATACTTCACAACATTATTGTCATAGAAATACAATCCTGTTACACAGTAGTTGCTCTTTGGCTGCGCCGGCTTTTCTTCGATGGAAATAGCTTTTCCTTCGTGATCAAATTCTACGATACCGAAACGTTCCGGATCATCTACATAATATCCAAATACAGTAGCTCCCTTTCCGGTCTCTGCATTCTCAACAGCAGCTTTCAGACGTTTATTCAGTCCGTGACCTGCAAAAATGTTATCTCCGAGAACCATTGCTACTGTATCATCACCGATGAATTCTTCTCCGATGATAAATGCCTGAGCAAGTCCGTCCGGGCTTGGCTGTACTGCATATGACAGATTTACTCCAAACTGATGTCCATCTCCCAACAGTTCTTGGAATCTTGGTGTATCCTGTGGTGTTGAGATGATCAGGATATCACGGATACCTGCGTTCATCAGCACTGACATTGGATAATAGATCATCGGCTTGTCATAGATTGGCAGTAACTGCTTTGATGTTACCATTGTTAATGGATACAGACGTGTGCCTGAACCACCTGCTAAAATAATTCCTTTCATTTCAGGAACCTCCTCGTTTTGTATAAATAGGTTATCAAGTTCTTTACTTTCTATTCTAGTCTCCATGTTCCGTGTTAATTAGATTATAAAAGGTGACCTTAGGTCACCTTCAAGTACTTTTTTATTTTTTTGTAACTTTCCTGTAATATTTAAGAAGTTCTTAAGAATTACGACTTGTCGCTGATCATAACTTTAATTTTCCGTAATCAAACAACTGCTTCAATCAACAGCTTTCTCTCCTAACACCACTTCTTTTACACCAATCTTCTTATTCTTATTAAAATTAAAGCTCAGCATATATCCCTTAAATCCACATGATAATACTCCAGATAATCCGAAAGTTGCTTTTCTCCTCTTTCATTGTAGGCATTCCCATGCCATATCTTCATCTCAATGATATACTGCTGTCCCAAATAATCAATGATCATATCCGTCTGTTCATCAATTCCTTGTTCTTGCCTCAATATAATAATTCCCTGTTTCCATTAATAATCGGTTTCAAAAAAAGCATAAAATATCTCCGGCCATCCGCTTCCAGGAATTTTTCATCTCTATCACCGTAAATATCATCAAAATATTCTACAAACTTTTCAAGAATTACGCCACATATCCAACGCACCATCATGTATAAACTGATTTTTTAATCTTGCCCCTTCTCTATATACATCCTTTTCCTGTTCATCTGTTGACATAAGAAACATATTGTAAAGACGTGTTTCAAAAATGCGGTTTGCAATATAGACATTTCCATTTCGAACTTTTATAAATCCAAACATTTCAGCCATATCTATTCCACTGTCATCTGGATTATAACCTATATTTTCACCTCTGAACAGCAATCTGTAAATCAGATTTTTCACTCCCGGATATTCATTCAATTTTCCGATTAAAGATTCAAATAATGGATTTTTATCATTCAACAACATTTTCACAGCAGTCAGTACATCCTGTTTACTCCATGCTGTCTTGCTTTCACCTTTGATATCTTCATCTATCATTTTACATAAACATGACACAAGATACGGATATCCTGATGTATAAGAATAAATCATTTCTGCAATCTCCACTACATCCATTCCTGTCTGATAATCCTGTTCATATTCATTCAGCATTCCCGATATATCATCTACTGAAAAATTCATATCTATCTTAAATTTCGCCGCTATATTCCACGGACTGTTCGTCTTATGATTTTCTTCCGGCCTGATCTACTTTTTACATTTCTCACGTCGTATACTCCTGCAAGTATCACTGACCGAAATGTAGGCATCTGCATCCTACGCAGATAATATGCACGCAGTTGAGCCAAAAAATCAACAAACACCTGATTATTTGTAGCTGTATCAACTTCATCAATAATCAATACCAGCGGTTTTTCTGAAATTCTGCACCACTGCAACAACGTACGAAACAGCACTGATAAGGTTACATTCCTCTCTTTTCCATCCGCCAAATGTAACAAAGTACTTCTGATATCTTCTGGTATATCGTATTCTGATATCAATATCTCGTTTGAAAACGCAGCAACAAATTTTTCTTCATTCTCAAAATCTCCATAACTGATTGTCTGAAAATCAAGACTGATCACCTTATAATCACTTTTCAAATATTCTGCCAAAGCAGCCAGCAATGTTGTCTTTCCATACTGTCTTGCCCTGTTAATTGTAAAGTACTCTCCGGCATCTACCATTTTTTTAATCTCTGATAGACGTTCCGATAAATCTATCATATAGTGTATTTGCGGATTACAACTCCCATTTACATTAAAAAACTTTTTCAACTCTGCCACCTGCCGATCTTCACCAACACTCTACACTTTTTTATACTTACTTTTATTATGCACGATATTTCTATTATTCTCAACCATTATATCCAACAAAAATCCCGGCATCTTTCGTAATGTGGAACCCGCCTTCCGTCTTCTTACGCACATAAGACTGGAACTCCTTGTAATGATCCAGAATATACTGTCCCTGATTTCCATGGCACGACAAGATATAAGAAATCAATGGCTCCGGTTCCGGCACGATAAGCGAATCCTCATACCGCCTCCACTCTATCTTTTCAAAATCCTTCTTAAGAATTCCTTCTCCGTTCTCTTTTCCAAAACGCTCATACAGATTCTTTGCTGCCAGTACGATCCGGTCATCGAACTTCTGTACCAGTTCACTCACTTCTCTCATATGATCATTGCCATATGTACTGCAGACAAATCTTCCTCCCGGCTTCAATACACGTTTTACTTCTTTACAAACTTTCGGGATATCTTCGCAATAAAACAACACATGATTGGCAATTACAAGATCAAATGCATCCTTATCATATGGGATTCTTCCCGCATCAAATACACGGAATCTGAACCTGCTGTCGTCTGCACCGATCGTACGCCTTGCATCTCTTAACATTCCATCCGATATATCTGATACTACGATCTCCGTCTGTTCCGGAATCTTATCCCTGTCCACGTTCCAGAGTGTACCATCTCCACATCCCAGCTCCAGAACCTTCATTCCCGGCTTTAATTCCAGTTGTTCGAAAATCCATGGAAACCATCCTTTCGTATTCTGCGAATACAGGCTATGTAGATTGATTCTTGCGGAAATGTTCGATGCATCCTGATACTGGTTCTTCATACTCTTCTCCATACCGGTCAGATGGATCAGATTCAACATCTGGCTCCAGTCAATGGAGTGTTCTTTCTTTATCAGATCCGACGTATCCTGAATTGCCTGTTCCACCAGCTGCATCTGTTCGATACGGTCACGGACTAATTTCAACTGAATATTAAGAGAATTGAGCATGAAGTGATAGTCTGCATCATCGATCGTCATATCACGGATATCGTCCAGCGAAAATCCCAGATATTTCAAAAGTAATATCTGCTGCAGTCTGGCGAAGTCTTCGTCTGTGTAGAATCTTGCGCCGCTTCTGTGACGTAAGATGGTTTTAATATATTCTGTTTGTCATAATAGCGAATTGTCCGCAGGGTCACGTGGGCCATGCGGGCAAATTCGCCGGATGAATAGTAGCCTGGTTTTTTCAATACTTTTCACCTTCTTTAAATTCTGTCATACATTTTTATTAAGCGATATTTTTCTTTCGTGCCCTTCCTAAAGACATGATTGTTTTGCATACCTGTTTTAAAACAACAGCCGAAATACCGGTCACCGCCAAAATTGCAATCAATAATATTACTCGCATCATCACCGTTGCATCTGCCGGTACAAACTTTATGAACAGGCAAATCGTAACATGGTGTGTCAAAAAGGCCTCATATGAAATGCCGCCAATAAATTTCATCACCTTGTTTATAATATTTATTTTCATTAAATAAGTACCAATACCATATAACATATATGCCATAAGGAAACCTGCGATATGTCCTTTTATATTCATATTGCCCGGTTCAATGCATTTCAAAATCACTAATAAAATTCCTGCGATCTACCAGTATTTTTCAGCACTTTTTCTGTGTTCAACAAAAAGCATACCTGCATAAAAACTAATCAGACAGGATGGTAACATCCGAAAAGATACCATCCCCGTTAAATTAATTTTCAGGGAAAGTATGTAAAGAAGAATCACTAAACCAAATGTAACCCACTTATATTCTCTCTTCATCCACGTAAGTAATGGATATAAGATATAGAGGAGGATGATCGCACCTATAAACCATTCTCCCAGAATATAATAATCATTTATCTTAAATGCAAGGTATCCATCCATTCCAATCAAAGACAAAATAATGCTGGCCGGGTTTCCTCTGTAAAACAAACTTTTATATCTCAGCACATCCCTTATATACATTAATCCCCATGCAATATAAAATGCCGGGAAGATAGATAATGCTCTTTTTTATAAAATAATTTTAAATCATCTACTTCGCTATGATTATAAAATAGTAATGCACCTGAAATGAAGAAAAATACTGTAACGTAAATATCTCCATAAGTAACACCACCAACATAATTATTAAATATATCCGGCCAGCCATATTCTACTGCAAAATGATACAATACAATTCCCAAACATGCTATTGCACGGATAAAATCAAATTGATCTAAAACAACTTTTTTCTTTCACATAATTTTTCCTCATACTTTTTTCATTCCTGATAACAATATTCTTATCTTATATTACATCCTGATACACTCAATGACAAATTCTTGTTATAATACGGATCGTCCTTTTCCAATATTTCTGCCCATTGTTTCTTAAAAAGTTTTTCATCATTTTCGTTGTTTCGCAGTTCGTTACTCCAACGCATCACTTTCACATACGGATTATAAACAACACTCATATGCTTATTTCTAATTTTCAGGCAAAGATCCACTTTTCCCAGTTCTCCTTTGTAATCCTCATCAAATCCTTTCACTTTTTCAAATATATCTTTCTTCACCATCATACACGCACCTGCAACTGCACTATACTGCATCTGTGTTACAATATGTGAAAAATATCCATTTTCTCCTCGAAGTGTGTGCTCAAAGAGGCTTCCTGCAGTCCCATTCATTCCGATCACACAGCCCGCATGTTCTACTGTTCCGTTCTTATAATAACTTCTTGTCCCAACTACTCCGACATCACTTCTCATAGCCACGGAAACCAGTTCTGATATTCCTTCTTTGTCCGCATACTCTGCATTTCCAGCCAAGAAGATCAGATACTCTCCTTTTGCACAGCCGGCCCCTTCATTTTTCCGTTTTGATGCTGTCCATATCTTTTCCCCTCGTTTTACACGTATTCGCTTATCCTGATACTTTTCAACGAATTCTTCTATTTCTTTCTTCTCTGTACAATCTACTATAATCACTTCATAATCCGGATAATCATTTTCTTTTATTGATTGCAAAGTTTTTCCCAGTAATTCCTTCTTCGTAATCTCATCAATAATGATCGACACTTTCGGTTTGTCTGCATATTTGTAACGTGTACGATACGTTCCGGGATATGCTGTTTCTTCTACATATGCATCCTTTAATCCGATCCGTTCATAGTGCTTTTGAATTGCTCTTCTCCCCGCTTCAAAGGCATAGCGTTTACTTTCCGGATTTTCTGCCGTTGAATCCATATGTGCCCGCCAATGATACAATATCTTCGGAATATGATACACTGCATCTGTTTTTTCCACACAACGCAACACAAAGTCATAGTCCTGAGCGCCATTATATTCTCCATTTAAATTCCCAGCCTGTTCTAACAGTTGTCTTTTAACCACAACCAGATGACAAAAATAATTAACCGAACACAGCAGATCCACATTCAAATCCGGCTTAAAATGTGGTTCAAAATATGTTTGTCCATCCATAGATACCTTATCCTCATCAGAATATATCATATCTACTTTCGGATTTTCATTGATACATTTTGCACATTCGTATAATGCATCTATCGATAATATATCATCATGATCAGCAAATACGATATAATCCCCCGTTGCAATCTCAATTGCAGCATTTGTATTCTCTGCTATCTTTAAGGGTTCTTTCGAACTAATGACTTTTATTCTGCTGTCACTATATTCCAATTCTTTCAAAACCTCTTTCAGCGGGGAATCCAGCCCACTTCCATCCGACAGACAGAGTTCCCAGTTTGAATATGTTTGACCTTTGATAGATTCCAGAAGCTCTTTTAAATATTTTTCCTGTGTTTTATATAATGGAACGACTATACTAAAACATGGCTGTTTATTGAACACCGTCTCTTTTTGCGCTTCACGTATTGTCTCTGTTATCTTGTGTCTTTCAAGCCATCGTTCATAGTCTTTCTGATCTTTATGCGTTGCCTTTTCATACAAAAGCCCCACAGTCTTTCTTATCCCGTATGCCTTTATATAGCTATCTATTTTCTTTATCTTTTCTTTCATGACGTCACCCTGCACACTTTGATATAATCCAAAAAGGCAGCCAGATATAATTTCTGCCCGCCTTTTTATTACTTAAATAATTTATATAACCATCTCATAAATAACACAATATACGCAGCAAAACATAATGTTACGATATATGTTTCCAGATCAAACCGATGCGTCAGTGTACGCATAACTCCGATTCCATCAATCGGTGTTCCTGCATATACGAGTGCTTCCCCTTTATCGGTTCCCGGGGTATAAAAGATCTGTACATTTCCCACATCACACTTTGTAACCTGGAAATTTAATGTATATGCTTTATCCTTACAATCATTTACTCTGTCGAATTTCATCTTGAAGAATTTTCCGCTGCGTAATTTTCCAAGATTCTCCGTACCCTTTGCAACTACTTTACCAGTGCTGTCATCTACAACTTCATATGCTACTAATACCTTTTCTTTATCCGGCACTGCATTCGCAGCCAGTTTTAATGAGATACCATCCATATAGGCCTCTTCGCATACGAACTTCTGCGAAGCTATCTGTCCGACTTCTAATACCTGCGCCTGAAATTTACTGGTATCACAGGAAGCATCATAAACAGATACAGGCTTGTCAATAACCGCATATACTGCAGCGAGTACTATTATAATTAAAATAAGGAAAATAGTTTTTATCTTTGATTTCATTGTTTCAATATACTCCTATCTTATGAAGCACTGTATATTTCAGCGATGTTTCTGGACTCTCCTGCCATCTTCAGATTACCTTTGTCCAGCCATACTACCTTGTTACACAGTTCTTCCACCTGCTCAATACTATGTGATACAAACAATAATGTTGTTCCTTTATCCAGCATATTCTTGATACGGTTCTTACATTTTTCCTGGAATCTGAAATCACCTACCGATAACACTTCGTCTACGATCAGAATATCCGGTATTCCTATCGTTGCAATCGAAAATGCCAGTCGTGAGATCATTCCTGACGAAAAGTTCTTCACCGGAACATTCATAAAATCATGTAATTCCGAAAATTCCACGATATCATTATAATGTTTTTCCATTTCCGCTCTTGGATATCCCAAAAGAGCACCATTCAGATATACATTCTCTTCTGCAGTCAGATCATAATCAAAACCTGCTCCCAGCTCGATCAGCGGTGCTACGGATCCTCTGACTGTCACGCTGCCTTTTGTCGGTTTCAAAACACCTGCAATGACCTTAAGCATTGTACTCTTTCCACTACCGTTCAATCCGATCAATCCTAATGCATCACCCTTATTCACACTGAAGCTTACATCTTTTAAAGCCCAGAACTCTCCGTATGAAAGCTGCTTTTTTCGCAGTCTTAATTACATATTCTTTAAAACTGGTCACTTTCTCCGATGCAAGGCTGAACCGCATTGAGACATGCTCTACACTAATAATCTCCTGATTATCCATATATCTTCTCCTTATATATCCAAAATAAAACTATCCTGTCGTTTATAAAATACATACAATCCAATCACAAGCATTACTACACATTCTACTGCAGCTATCAGGATAGATTTTATTCCCGGTAAAGAATTATACATCATTACACCACGGAACATCTGCAATATATTCGTCAGTGGATTGAGTAATACAATCGGTTTTAACCACTCCGGTAAGATTGACATCGGATAGATTACCGGTGTCAGATACATCAGTGCTGTAACAAATTACTGAATACAGATGCATAATATCTCTGAATTTTACAGCAATCGCTGATAACAACAATCCCATTCCCAGTGAAAACGCTACAATAAATGCCAGTGGAATCCATACCAGTAATACTGTATAATGCAGTTCCACACGCATGGCAAGCATAACAACGATCAAAGCTGTAAATGATGCCAGCAGATTTATGGTACTTGAAAATGTTCTTGCCAGAATGAACAAATATTTTGGTACATATACCTTTTTGATCAGCGGTCCATTTTCAATAATCGCTGACATAGAACAGGTTGTTACTTCCGAATAAAAGTTGAAGATCAGCTGTCCACTCAACAGATATACCGGAAAATATTCTACTCAAATTTAAAAAATGATTCGAAAATACTACCGACAGAACGATCATCATAAATAACGGATTCAGCAATGTCCATAAACACCCAATACTGATTTTCTATTTTAACCTTGATATCTCGTGCTATCAATTCTTTCAACAATGGTTGAAATTTCAAAAAATTTTGTACATACGTTGTCACGATTCTTCCTCCGATTTTATTGGTTATAATTGAACAATCTTATTAAGTATAGCATTTTTTCGTCTGTTAGACAAGTCTCGCTTCTAATTTGCGCCGTACATCTCCAGAATTTCATCTGTTACATTTTCCCATGCTCTTTCTTTTGCGGTCTTAAGACCATTCAAATATAACTTCTGCTGCAATTCTTCTGAAGCGATCAGATTTTCAATCTTTTCACAGGCCTGACTGATATTTCCTTCCTTATACAACAGACAGTTTTCATTATCTTTCAGATATTCTACATTTCCTCCATTCGGAACTGCAAGCACATATCCACCGGTTGCCATCATCTCCAGCGGCGGGTAGGAGAAGCTTTCTAACAGACTGGTCTTTATCAGAATATCACACTGTGCATATATCTCCGGAACTTTCTCATACGGAACCCTGTTAAAAAATTTATCCACTCTGTATTTGTCTTTTGGTTCTGCATTGTATGACATATACCATACTTCATATTTTTCCTGATCTAATCTGTCAATGATTTCAAAAGATTCATCTACATTTTTATAATCCACGGCACAATCTCCCTCTACCAGGATTCGGATTTTGCCATTCAAAGTTCTCTTATGCTCCGGAAATCTTTCGATTTCCAGCCCATTCGGTGCATACACAGACGTTTGTCCGAACTCTTCTTCCAGCCATTTCTGACACCATTTCGATATCGTGATAAATTTCACGTCTGTCGATGGTCTATAAGACTGATTCGCCTGTATACGCAGCGAATCTGTCTCTTTATAAAAGCCTGCTTCATAATTTTGAACCAGGTAATATTTGTTCACCGCATACGGATACTCTTCTACTACTTTCACCGTTGTCCACATGGTAGCGATCATATGATCGATCTTACCCGCAATCGTTGTATCTTCCAGATTGATCACCGGGAATCTACAGTCTTCAAATTCACACCATTTTTCATTACTGTCTAATGTAAATATAGATACTTCGTTCCCTTTTTTTTGCAGCATCGCCGCATGTCGTAATGCAACTTTGATACCACCGCTGATTTCTAATCCCGGCAGTACGAATACATAATTCGTACTTTTTTCTTCTTCATACAATTTTGCCAGACGTAATCCCGTTCTGAATGTCGTATAATTTTCTTTGCATTTCAGATAAGCATTTTCCACTATCTTCTTCCGATATTCTGAATCTTCAATGACTTTCCTTAATGCATCTTCCCATTCTTTTGCATCTTTGCATAAAATGCCCGTAATTTCATCTTCCACACAATCATGAAATGCTCCCACATCACTGGCAACGGTAACGGTCTTAACCAGAGCCGCTTCCATCCATTTGTTTTCTGATTTTGCTTCATTAAAAATGGTATTTTCCAACGGTGCAAGATTAATATCCATTTCAGCTATGATCTCAGGCAGTTTCCTCCAGTCACTAAATGGCAGTTTTTTACTCTTGCTTCAAAGACCTTTAATTCATCCGGCAGATCTACTTCCCCCATCAGATACAATTCTACATTTTCATAATCGTTCATGATCGTTATGATTACCTGCAGGAGCAACTCCACATCTGCATTATGTGTGATACTTCCACTAAAATATCCCATCTTAACCACATTTTTATTGTCAGGCTTATTCTTTAATGCCTGTTCCGATAGCAGAATCATCTCTTCTGATGCTACATTACGGTTAATATATACCTTAGAGCAGTAATTCTCCAGTTCATTTTTCAGACAGTTCGTGGTCGTTGTAGCATAATCACAGCTTTTCAGCATACTCTGCATACTCATCACATTAGCATCATAGGCTTGTTTTTCTTCTGCCGGTAGCGCTGCGACATATTTAATCTGGTCTGTATATTTTGTATCAACAACCAGATCATCAATATCATATACTACTGTCTTATTCAAGTATTTTGCCAACGCCACAAATTCTTTGATCGTCTCTGTCTCCGGACATCTAAAGAACACAAAGCTCCTGTAATAACGAATCGCATCCAGTTCCAGTTCCGGGAAATACACCTCATCTGTCGTGTAATTCATAGCTTCCAACTGTTCTCTCTGATGTTTTACCCGGTATCGCCACGGATGCGGGAGATTTTCATTACAGCCGCTGATAAATAATACATCTTTATATGCTTTTTCTACACGTCGTCTTTTCTTTATCTGCCTTTTTATATATCCATTTGTTTTCTTTACACATCCACCAATACCATCTTCCTGTATTGTATGAAATACCTTTTTTGCCAAACTTGTCGTACTCATATTTTCCCCTATATCTTTTTAATGCTTTCAACAACGGATGATAAAATTCATCTCCGGAATCTATCTCTTTTTCCCATTTTTTCTTAAATGGATCATTTTGCTTCCAGTATTCTTCTATCTTATTTTCTCCATAATAGTTAACTTCTGCAAAACATGCCCATACATTCCAAAGACCATTTTTCACACAATTTAAGCACAGGTCTATATCTGCACAGTCTTTCATCTCTGGCTCAAACTCCCCTGCTTTTTCGAAAGTTCCTTCCGATATCATCATACAGATTCTTGATGCCGTGGTCATATTTCTCACATGACGCATATCCGCTTCATATCCCTGGTCATTCTTATCTATTCCAGAATTAATCACATGTATTCCGGTTGCTGAATCCCGATCCAGTACGCCGCCGGCAAAATAGCTTTGATTCTGACCATTCCAGATATTTGCAGACACAACACCAACATCCGGTCTTTGTGCGTACATCAGCATTTCTTCAACCCAGTCTTCTGAGACAGGCATACAATATCCACTAAGACAGATGTGATATTTTCCGATTGAATGCTTTCTTGCTTTTTTCATCCACTCATAACTATTCTCTTCATCATTCTGCGGATGACAGATAATCTTCACATTTGGATCAGCCACATTTTTTACTTCTTTACAGTCACAGATTATTTCTAACGGTCTGTAATGTGTTTTCTTTAACAGCTTATCAATATAACCGCCTATATCTTCCTGTCCATTCTCCCATATATATATACTTACTACCGGAGTATTTTCCAGATCATATTTGATCCTGTAAATCGTCTGATATGGCAGATTACACTCTACCTGTCCATATTCTTTCGTTCGCTCCAGATGGTTACTGATTGCCTTTTTTGCTGCATCTACTGCATATTGTTTTACAGATAAATCCATTGACACAGATCCGGCATGTACACGCCAATAATAAAGGATTTTCGGAACATGCACAATTTTCTCGGCTTTTTCAGTCAGACGCAATACCATATCGTAATCCTGGCTGCCTTCACATTCCTTTCTATACAACTCTGACATTCCATCCAATAACTTTCTCGCAAACACAACAAAATGACAGATATAATTATGCGATCTTAATTCATCTTTTCCAAAACCTGATTTGCATACAATATCACTCGAATCTTCAATGGATTCTCTGAATTTCATCTCATCTGTGAATATGAAATCTGCACCATCCCGAATCCTTTTTGCACATTCATATAACGCTGATTCATGCAGGATATCATCATGATCCAGCAGTCCCAGATAGTCACCTATGGCATAGTGGATAGCTCTGTTTGTATTCCCTACAATTCCTTCATTCTTATCCAGTTTTCTGTAAACAATTCTTGCATCCTTTTCTGCATACTGTTGACAGATCATTCTAACAACCGCGTGTTCTGCATCACTGCCATCGGCAAGACACAATTCCCAGTTAGTATATGTCTGATTAAGCACCGATTCTATTAACTGGATCAGATAATTTTCTGGTGTATTGTATAATGGTGTAATCACGCTTATCTTTATATTTTGATCAAATACTTCTTCTCTTTGTCTTTTACGTTCGTCATCCTCAATCAGATGGTACTTTCGAATGATTTTCAGTTCTTCTTTTTGTCGTTGCTGATTCCTGATGCGGCGTTCTATTGGTTTTACGATTCCCTCTTTTTTTACCTTCGTAATGATTCTTTTTATTTTAGAGCACATGATGTACCTCGCTTGTAAACGTATAGTAGCAGTATCCTAGTAGGATACTGCTACTATACTATACATCACTTTTCTGTTGTATTTCAATCTATTTACCGTTAAAAGTATGAAGATATCAAAATTATCCCCTCTTGTTACATGGATGTCTTAAATTAAAATTATTCTCCAACAATGTCAAATTTGGATTATAATATGGATCTCCATTATAAAGAATGTCAAACCACTTTTCATGGAATCTTTTAATTTCACCCATAAAGCGTTTTACCTTTTTCTCATTGTCTTCCATTCCTCTGGATTTCGATTCATAATGATACAACTCCGCATAAGGATTATATACAATAAGATAACCAGCTTCTCGGATTTTTAAACAGAAATCAATATCATTGAATGCCACTGCCAGGTCTGTATCAAATCCATTCACTTTTTCAAATGCTTCTTTTTTCACCAGCATACAAGCTGCCGTAACCGCACTACAATCATGTGCAATAATCGCCCGGCCAAAATATCCTGGTGTATCATGAGGCAATCCTGTGGATACATGTCCTGCAACTCCCTGTAATCCAACGATGACTTCCGCATGCTGAATCGTTCCATCCTCATAAAAAAGTCTTGCTCCTACAGCTCCTACCTCTTTTCTCTGACAATATCCCATCATCTCTTCCAGACAATTTTCATTTATAATCTCCGTATCATTATTCAAAAACAGATAATAATCACCTTGTGCAAACGTAACACCAAAATTATTGATAGCTGAATAATTGAATTCTTTTTCCCACTTAACCACTCTTACTTTTGGATTCCCTGCTTCCATTTTTTTATAATATTCAAATGTACGTTCTTCTTCACTGTTGTTCTCAACTATAATGTATTCTACATTCTTATATGTTGATTTTTTTTCAATCGAAATGATACATTTATCTAAATCTTCAATATGATCCTTGTTCGGAATAATAATTGATATTAATGGCTTTTCCTGTAACTGATATTTGCTTCTGTAAATTCCCAGATATTTTGTTGACTCAACTTTTGCATTTATACCAATCCTGTTATAATGAGCCTGAACAGCTCTTGCTCCTGCTTCAAATGCGTATAATTTACTTTCCGGATTCTCTGCCGTTGAATCTTTATGCGCTCTCCAGTGAT
>ENA-OPYX01001201-OPYX01001201.1-human-gut-metagenome-genome-assembly--contig:-NODE-1201-length-14236-cov-2.779502_pt1 | contig 14236 bp, 16 predicted proteins | sample MGYA00242639_ERZ504486 | MGnify/ENA primary metagenome ERZ504486 (study PRJEB26092, sample SAMD00036296) | human gut metagenome | host: Homo sapiens | study: EMG produced TPA metagenomics assembly of... | reverse complement strand
CATTTTCCTAAATTTTGTAAGTACACCTAATTGATTTTTGATTTGATGTATCTTTAGTATTATAGAATAAAGCACTTGCTGCACTTTGTAACTGCGTGGCATCAAAACTAAACCAAGCATATCTTTCTACAAAAGAAAGCTCATCTAGTCCTTGAATATCATCAAAACCATTAATAACATATTTCATAAATTCTTGAACAGCTTTATTATGTTGTTCATCATTTCCATCATATGGATGCCAATATTCATTTGAATCCCAAGCTGCTACTGCAAATTCTGTTACCCAAATAGGTTTTTGATAACAATCATAAATATCATTCATATATTTCAAAAAGCTTTTTGCTGCTTTTTTAGGTGTATATTCTTCACTATCTAATCCAACATATCCTGGATAATTATGAACAGCAATAAAATCATCTTTTATTTCTAGCCGATTCCAATAGTTTTCAAACCAGCCATTTTCTTTAACTGTAGATTCACTTACTGCTGGAGAACCAACTCTTAATCCACTTGAATGGAAATCTTGATTATAGCTAGAAGCTAAGTCAACAGACATATTTGCTTCTTGATCGTAATCAGGTTCATTGAAACTTAATACCTTATCATACCCCTTTTCTTTTAATGATTTTAAGCGTTCACTAACATTTCCTGCATCATTCCATATCATCGGTACAAATTCTAACTCGCTATTTACTTCATCTTGATTATCATAAGCTTCTTCACCCCAGTTATAATACCAAGAAACCCCCATATTTTGTACATAGCTTAATGAATTAATACCTTGATCATCCTCATATAACCCTATTCCTTTTTTTGAAATATAAAATGTACGCTCACTTACATTTATTTCATCATTATTTTCTAAAACAGCAACAACTCTTATTGTATGTCTTGCTACTGCTGTTGAATAAATAGTTGTTTGTGTTATATTTGCTTCTACACTTTTTTCATATTTCCCATCAAAATAAATATCATAATGTTGAACTTTTTCTAAAGGACTCCATGAAATCTTGATATCTCCAGCTGCTACAAGCTGTCCTTTAGATGGAGATTTTAAAGCTGTTGTTTTCCAATGTATCATAAGGATTATCTTGTGCATTGATAGAAGTCATACAAGGTATAAGGAGGAGGGTTGCACTTAAAAGTGCAACGCCCAATTTTTAAAGTCTTTTCATTTTTAATTTCCTTATTTATTCTTACAAACAGTAACATATCCACCTGCTGCAGCCATCATTAATAATGCATATGGTACAACTTTCATATCATCACCTGTTTTTACTTTAGACTTATTTCTATTTATTGCATTTCTTTCTTGAGTTGTTTGCCCTTTTTGATTATCTCCTTGTCCATTTGTATTTCCTAATTTATCTCCTTTAGTTTCTTCTTCACTAGGAGTTGTTGTTTTAGTTTTTAATGCATCAGTAGCTTCTTTTAAAGCACCATAAGCTTGATTGACTTCTTCCTGAGTGGCATTTTCATTATTAAGAACTTCTTGAGCTTTTAACAATGCATCTTTAAATACTTTCCATGAATCAGCGGTATAGCTTTCTTCTTTAAAATCTTTTTTATCTGTATAAAGTTTATCTAATTCATCTTTATTAACTTTTATTTCTAATTGAGCTTGTGCATCTTTTAATTTTTTCACCGCTTCATCTACATCTTTTTGTATACTATATTTTAATCCATCGGTTGTTAAAAATTTTTTGATGCATCAGCATAAATGTCTGCATATTTTTTATAACTATCTTCTGTATATAAATTTTCATTCTTTTTATTGTTAACAAGTTCTTTTAATTCATCTAAATCTAAATCATCATCTCCTAATTGTTTAATATTTTCTATTGTATTCACACCAATATATTTACCTTTTTTGATCACTATTATTAGCTTTACCAACAACAGCAGTACCATTTCTATAATTTAATAAGAATTTTCTAGACCATCCTTCTCCTGTAATACCACTGCTTACACCTGAACCAACACCATTAATAATAGAATTAAATTTTTGTAAAGCTCCATCTTCATTAGCAAATGTTTGAATACAAGCATTTTCAATTAATACATCTTTATTATTAGGAACTTCAATTGCATTATCCATTGAAATAGAAACAGTTTTACCATCACCTAAAGTTCCTGGTTGCCCATTTTCTCCTAAAGTTCCACCTGTATAAATAAATACATTATAAATACCTAATCCAACTGCATAATGTTTTTTTACATTATTAGCTACTTTATAAGCTGCATAACCATTTACCGAACCATTATGAGACATCCAACTTTCTTGAGAAATAGGATCATAACATTTTTCATTTTGATAGAAATATGTTGAACCATTTTCACCATTCCATAATGTATCATATTTGTTGAAATGTTCATTAAATAAAGCGTAACATGTTACATCATCACCATTAACAATTAATCCATGATTTGAAACATTTCCATCCCAAGCAACACCAGTTCCATGATCTGCACGCCAAATCCAGAAGTGATCACATAAAACATTATGACTATTAATCTCTAAAGCATTATCTGCTGTTGTCAATGTATCTGTTGTTCCACCAACTCTAAAGAATAAATCTTGTAAAATTGTTGGATCATCTTTATGACTATTTTTACTTCCTGTTTTCCCTACTTTTAATAAATATTTTGAATGACTACCTGCATCAAAAATAATTCCAGCAACTCTTACTCCGTCAACATCATCAACTAACATAGCTGCATCATCATTATCAGGAATAATTGAAGTCATTCCACTACCTAAGACAATTGTATCAGCTTTTTTTACATGAATTATTTCCTTAGCATGATATGTTCCTGGAGTAAAGTAAATATTTTTACCTTCATCTAAAGCTTTGTTAATATCGCTTGCAGAATCTGTTGGTTTAGCAACATAGAATTCATCTAAAGAAATAGATTTTCCAGCTCCCATACCATTTATTATCTTTACCTTCTCCCCCAACTAATACCTTTTGTATTCTTTTGAACTGAAGGAACAAATACTTTATATTCACCATCATCATCCATATATAGGAATGGTTTTTCTGCTAATTCTTTTGTTTGATCAATATGCGTGAATACTTGTTGTCCTCCATCACTTGCTGGAATATTCCAGTTAGAAGCACCTTGCCCACTTAATAATTCTTCACCACTTGTTCCATCTGCTTTTGGTAAATTACTTGCTTCAACTCCTTGGAAGAAATTATTTAAAGTAGTTCCATAAGCATTTCCTTTTAATTTTGAGTTTCTTGTATAAAATTGTTGCCCAGAGAAAGTACCTGCACTCAATTCATTTCCATTATCATTAAATGAAGCATTAATCCATGAATCTGCAACATATCCTCCACTTGCCCATCCATAATTCCAATCATAAGCAATTGGTCTTTCAGAATAAATTCTTCTAAGTGGAGCAGCTTGTGCCACTGCCCAGTTTAATTGATCTGCTCGATATGAACCATATCCTGCTTTTCCTTGTTCATTTCCTGTATTATAAACTGCTAGATTTTCAGCAGATCTCCAGAAATTACAAGTTGCATTGTCGCCATTTCCACCTAAAGCTCCTGCTGGAAGATAAGCTGGAATAGCAATATTATTTAATTTAACATCTGTTGGTACTTTTCCTAAACCACTTAATGTTGTATAGAATCCCAAATACATACATGATGTATTTGTATAATCACCTTTTTTGAAATAAACTTGATATTGATTTCCTTTAAATTGTGCATCATTTGTATAATCATTTTGTTGTTTAAATAATTTATTCAATAATTCATCAATTTTTGTTGTATCATCATTTGGTGAGAAAACAAAAGTATTTCTACCAAATAATTCAGTTTCTAAAGAAACATATTCAGATTCATCTGCTTCTTCCGCATTACTAAAATCTAGATCTCCAAAATTACCATTATTTAATGCTACAACTTTATAATAGTTGTTATATTTATTTTTAGAATCTAGTGCATTTACTTTAGCACTGTTTGTATTAACAGTAGCAACTTCTGTATAGTTACCAAACATACTTGTTGCTCCTAAAATACGATAATGTGTGCATTTTTTTGCTTTACAAAATTATAGTAAATTGATTATTAGATTGTTGTAATTTTAAATTTGTTACTGTTTGTGGTTTTTCACCAATTCTTGTAGAAGCCTTGATTTTTTTAGTTTCATAAACCGGATTATCAGATAATTCTAAGTTACCATTACCACTAATAAATTTTAAATAGAATTCATATTGAGTTCCTTCTTTTAAATCATTAACAGTATAATGATCGACATTTGTAATAGTTGTAACTTTATTAAATACAACTTCATTTTGAAGCTTTTGCATATACTTCAATATCAGTATATAAATTCAATGGTTTATCCCATGATAAATCTATACTTGTTTTTGTTCTTGTACTCTTATCAAAAGTAAAGTGAGAAACTTCACTTAATTCTTGACTTGTATGGATAATAAATCTTTCATTATCAGGAATTTCATCAGTTGCTTCACATCCTGCTTCTAAAATATTATCATCATTTACTTTTACATAAGTCCCCTTTGCTGCATCTCTTAAAGCAAATTGTCCATTACCAAGTGGTTCAATAGCAATTGATTCCCAACCACCATTTCTGTTAATAGAACCAACTAATGGTGTAGCACCGTCAATCCATTTAGCTGAAGCAATTTGATATCCTGGTTTACTTACTGATTGAAATGCTACAACATCTTTAATACCATCACCATTTGTACCATAACCTACATTAAACTTTTCATTATCTGTAATATTTTCTTTATCACCCGTAACAGAAATTGGTGCATATTCTTCATCACTTTGATTTTTAAATGTTACTAATTTACCAGTAGCGACACTTTCAATATATGCTGTATTATCAATAAGTTGTGGATTTTCAACAAATGTAAATTCTGTTGCTTGGCTTGCATCATCACTTAATTTTCGAATTTCACCTTGTTCATTGACTGTTAGATAATATCCTCTTGTCATATCTCTAATAGTTCCTACACCATCATCGGTTTTAGTAATAATATAAGAACATAAATCATTTCTAAGATTTGGATCAGCAAAAATAAAATCATTTCCTTCTGAACGCATTGGATATAATTTTCCATCTACTGTTTGATATTCAATATTTACTTTTACTTCACCCTTAGAAGAATCCGCTCCACTTTGATCATCTAATGGCGTTATTTTAAAAATAGAATTTGGTAATACTTTTCCAGATTTCGTATAATCACCATCTGCCTTTGTATCATTATTTCCCCAGTTTATGTTATGTACATAAATTGCTTTATTATTTGTTTTTGAAATTACTGCATACGTCTTACTTTTATTAAATTCAATAGGCGATTGCATAGCTTGAATAGTTGCAATACTTGCCATCGACAATGTCATTGCAAAAGTGAGTACCATCGCAATGAGCTTTTTTATATAACTCATATTTTAATCCTCCCTTAATATTTACATTCATCTTGTGATATTTATAAAAGTTGGCCAAGTTTTTATAAGCTATGCACTGAACATGAATGCATATTTATCACACAAAATAAAATAGCATATAAGCCAAAAATAAGATAGCGCTTTCAAATTTAATGTAACAGGTTACATTCTTTGTAACAAAATGACTTTTTGTCATAAAATAAAAAAAGTGCCTTTATATGCACTTTTATTCTAATATTTCTAAGTTCTTTTGAGTTTGTAATTTTCGACAAATACGTTCAATAATATAAACAACAGGTACTTGAGATGAAATATTTTTAGTATTTGGTAAAATAACTTTTTTAATGAAATACGGTATTGTTAAATCTGACATTTTAGCAATTGTGCTATTTGAATCATTTGTGATTGAAATAATTTTAGATTGAACACCTCGATAAAGTCTTAATTGATCAATAACTTCTTTTGTTTCTCCACTATTTGAAAAAGCAATTAATAAACATTTTTCAAATTGATCTGTTGGTGCAGGATAAAATGGATCATCGATATATTGACTATAATAACCAACATTAGAAAAAAAACGTGCTGCATATCTTGCCATACTTCCACTTTGTCCAATTCCTAAACAAACAATAAAGTTACTATCTGTAATATACTCAACAGCTTGATTTATATGCTCATTAAATTCTTTTCCCTTAGAATAATCAAAAAACTGATTGAGCATAGTAATTTCATCATCAATTTCAGGCATCTTATTAATTTCATTAAATCTTTTTAATTCTATTTTAAATTCAACAAAGCCATCACAATCTAATTTATGACAAAAACGTGTAATTGTTGCTGTTGATACATGACTTTGTGCTGCTAATTCCCTAATATTCATTTTTAAGACTAGTCCAACATTTTTTACAATGTAATTATAAACAATAAGTTCAGTATCATTGAGTTTTGAAATTTGTTCATATGTAAAAATCATTATATCACCTTCCCAAAGTATATATTATCATAAATCTTCATTGATAAAAATATCATAGTTTTTAGGCATTAAAAATGATTGAAATCAAGTATTAGACAAATCAAATTTGAATTCTATAATATAGATAAGAGGTGATAAATTTGAAATATACAACATTAGGACAAACAAATATAAAAGTATCTAAAGTATGTTTAGGATGTATGAGCTTTGGAAAAGCAGGAACGATGCATGATTGGACTTTAGATGAAAAACAAACTGAAGAGATGGTAAAGCACGCCCTTGATTTAGGTATTAATTTTTTTGATACTGCTAATACGTATTCAAATGGTACAAGTGAAGAATAGTTAGGAAAAGCTTTAAAGAATTTAAATGTTAAAAGAGAGGATGTCGTTATTGCTTCAAAGGTTTATTTTAATGAAGGTAGATTATCTAAAGAAGCTATTTTTAGAGAAATAGCTGGTACTTTAAAGAGACTACAAACTGATTATTTAGATTTATATATTATTCATCGTTTTGACTATGATACACCAATGGAAGAAACGATGGAAGCATTAAATGAACTTGTTAAATGTGGAAAAGTACGAGCAATTGGTGTTTCTGCAATGTATGGATATCAATTTCATAACATGCAAATCATTGCTAGGGACAATCATTGGACTCCTTTTTCAACTATGGAAAATCATTACAACTTACTTTATCGTGAAGATGAAAAAGAATTAATTCCTATTTTTCAACAAAAGAATGTCTCCTTAATGCCTTATAGTCCTTTAGCAGGTGGACATCTTGCTAGAAATACTTGGGAGTCAAATACTTCAAGAGGGAAAACTGATCGGGTTGTTCATAGTAAATATGATCATTTTGAAAAGCAAGATATGGAAATTGTTAAATGTGTTGATGAATTAGCACATAAATATCATTGCAAGATGTCTCAAATTGCTCTTGCTTGGCAATGGGCTAAAGGTGTTTCTTCTCCTATTATTGGTGCTACTAAAATGCAATACATTGATGATGCAGTAATGGCATTAGAGATTTCTCTTACAAATGAAGATTTAACTTATCTTGAAGAGAGGTATGTTCCTCATCCTATTGTAGGAGCTATTAATGAAAACCCACCACAAGGAACTGTTTTATTAGATAAAAAATAAGAAGGAGTTTTACGACTCCTTCTTTAGTTTTGTAAATAGGATTAATAATATTGTTCCTACCAGTGTTGAACAAACAATTAAACTTAAATAAGAAATTGGATTTTGAACCATCCATATTAAGAATAATCCACCATGAGGTGAAGCAATAGAACAATTAAAGTACATAGATAATGCTCCTGCAAGTCCTGCTGAAAGGCAACAAGCTGGTAAAATTACTTGAGATTCTTTTTGAATAAAAGGTATAGCTCCTTCTGAAATAAATGAAATACCGTTGATATAATTCATTAATGCATCATTTCTAACTTCAAATCTATCTTTAAATAAGGTTGCTGTTAAAGCAATGACAAATGGTGGAATCATTCCTCCAGCCATCACAGCAGCCATTGGATAATAATCATAACTCATTAACATACCTATAGAAAATACATAAGCTGTTTTATTAATAGGTCCTCCATTATCAATAGCCATCATCATACCTAATACAAAACCAAATAATACTTTTGTTGACATTTGTGATTCAACTAATGAAACATAATTTAAAATATAAGTATGACCAATATATAAATAACTATTTAAATAAAACATTAATAAAGTAACAATAATTGTAGAAATAATTGGATGAAACAAGGATGCTTCTATTCCTTTTAAACATTGTGGTAAATAAGAAAATAACTTTCTTAACATCAAAGATACAAATCCTGCTAAAAAACCTGCAATAATTCCAGCAAGTAAAGAAGGTGAACTTGTAGAAATTGATGTGATTGAAATTCCTTGACAAACAATCAATCCCCCAGCAAATCCAGAAAGCATACCTGGTCTATCAGCAATACTATCTGCGATATATGCTGAAATAATGGGAATAATCATAATACTAATGAGTTGTTGTACATTACTTGTAAGGATTAATAATTGGTTTGTAAGTACTTGATCTTTAAATAAATAAAGAATTCCATAGAGTACCCCACATTGTTACAAGAAAAGGTAATGCATGAGAATACCATTCATTAAATGTTTATAGAATAAACGAATGATATTTGTTTTCTTTCTTTCTTCATGATGATATATCTCACCATCTCCATTATTAGCTTTTTCAACAAGTTCTTGAGCTTTAGAGATACCATCTCTAACAGGTACTTGTATCACTTTTTTACCTTCAAATCTTGCCATTTCAACTTTCTTATCAGCAGCAACAATAATTGCTTTACAATGTTCAATATCTTCTTGTGTAATTGATTTTTAACACCTTCTTGTCCATTCGTTTCTACTTTAATAGAAATATTTAATGCTTCTCCTGCTTGTTGTAAAGCTTTAGCCGCCATAAAAGTATGAGCAATTCCTGTAGGACACGCAGTTACTGCTAAAACAGCAGGATGAACAATTTCTTTCACTTCTTCTTTTTTATTTTCCTTAGCATCTATTAATTGTAAAAATTCTTCTTTAGAAGATGCATTAATTAAAGCATTTCTAAAATCTTCTTCCATTAATAAAGTAGATAACTGTGCAAGAGCTTGTAAATGAGCACCTTCCTGAATCTTTAGGAGCACCAATCATAAAAAATAAATAAGTAGGTTGTCCATCAAGAGATTTAAAATCTAATCCTTCTTTAACAACCATTGCTGAAAGTCCAGCTGTTTTCACACCTTCACTTTGTCCATGAGGGATGGCTACGCCATCTCCTATACCTGTGGTACTTTGTTTCTCTCTATTTAAAACACTTTCTTTATAAATTTCTTTATCATTTAATTTTCCACTTTGATCTAATAAATTAACCAAATGATCAATTGCTTCTTCTTTATTAGAAATTTGTGGATTTAAATCTATCGAATTTATATCTAATAATTCTGTAATTTTCATTTCTAACAACCTTTCATTTTTTTTGTTTATCATAAAGCAAAAAAGTTGTTCAATCAAGAACAACTAATCATACTGACATAACTTATAAATATCTTTGATGCAAGTTCCTACATCTGCTGGTTTATGTGCATCACTCGCTGTAATAATATACCACATGGTGTTCTTTAAAAATATCCAACAATTCTTTAGACAAACCTTTATCAGGATGATGATAACGATAATAACACCCTGTATTACATTCCCCTTTAACATGATGTTTTACTAGTAACTTGGCTAATTCATGATATGTTGGTTTTAAATCATATGTTGGATAATAGTTAAACATTTTAATTGTATCTGGATGAGCTAATTGCGTGAATAAACCACTTTTAACTAAATCAAAAATCAATTCATAATATCGATGATAAATATCATCTACATTATATTTATCCCATAAGATTTCTTTAGACCAAGGCATATCATATAAAAGTCCATCAATAGAATGAATAGCTCCTACTAAAAAATCAAATTGATAGGATTCTAAAATACGTCTTATTTCTTCTTTATATTCAGGAACATAACATACTTCTAATCCAAATAAAACTTCTATTGGAAGTTCTTCCTCTTTTACCTCATTAATTAAACGCACATAACTAGAAAGTGTATCTTTAAATTTCATTTTCTTATTAGCAAGCCATTCTCTTTGTTGATCACTTGCTTCTTTAACACCTTGATAAATAACTTCAAATTCTTTAAAACGATGTGTATGATCTAAAATTTGGATACGATCAAATCCTTGTTTATAAGCTTCATTAATAAATTCCATTACATATTCTTTAGTAAGTGGTCCGTTTTCTAAATGCATATGTCCATCTACTAGCATAGGCAATCCTCCATTCATATTGTATACAATTATAGACTTTTTAATAAAAAAAACAATCAATTTGATAAAACATCTTGTGATAAAAAAGTAACAAAAAACAGTAGATCATTTTCTCTCTATATTTTACTAATATTTGACTATTAAATTTATCATTAGATTTAAAATTTAAATTAGTAGCATATAAATATTTTAGCATACTTAGTATTTGTTAAGAACGGTCGTTCAGTTTTGAATAGCGTCGTTAGGTATTTAAAATTGAAAACAGCGAAAAAGCCTTTAAGCATCAACTTAAAGACTTTTTCTATTTCTCTATTAATTTTCTTTTTTTCTTACAAATACCATCACAAACATACTGCTTACTAGTAGCATCATTAATCCTATAATATTTGCATTATCTCCCGTTTTAGCTTTCATTGTTTGTTTTGTATTTGATTTATTTATTGAAGTAGTTACTGTTGTTTTTAATTCTTTTTTATCTTTATAAAGAATTGCATAATCACTGAACTTATCTGTTTCAAATGTTAAGCTGTTTGTCTTTTCATCATAGCTTGTTTCTAAGATATCTACCTTTCCATTATGACTTCTTGCGATATAGTATTCTCTTTTAGTTTTACTATCTTTATTGATTAGTTCTTCTGGAACTTTGATTGTTACTTTCAAGACTTTTGTAAGTTCATGTATACTTTTATTTGTTCCATTAACACTCTTATAAAGTGTGATATCTAAGTATTTTCCTACTTTATATCCTTTTGTATTTGTTTCAATAAGTTCATTTGTTTGTGCTTCTTTTACTTCTAATACAATTTCTACTTTCTTACCTTCTGCTACTTCACTTAATTCATTTGCTGTTATTTCTTTGTTTTCAATAAGGAGATCTATAATTTCATCTCTACTTATTTCTACATCTCCTGTTGTTTTAACAGTAAATGATCCTGTTCCTATCTTATCATTTTCTTTTGGTAAGATTGCATAGCTATATTCAAAGGATCCTTTTATGGTTATTTCCTTTTAGCTTTTGATTTGTTAGAACATGTTTTCCTTCTTTCGTTGCTTGATTATCTAATACTTCATAATCATCTTTATTTAATACTTTTCCATTAATAACTACTTGTTCTACTTCTTGTGTTTGTTTTTCTCCTGTATATTTTAAGACATTTCCTAATACAACTGTTCCTTTATCAATCGATAATGGATTAATTGTATATGTTCCATCTTTAAAAGTAATATCATAATTTGGATTTGATCCTTCTTTTTGACTTACTTTTATCTTATATGTTCCTACATCTTCTCCTTCTTCTCTTGTAAGAATAATTCCAGTTAATCGATCACCTCTTGCAAGTCTATCAAAACTATACATCAATTCATAACCTTTTTCTCCGTATGTTTTTGATAAATCAATTGCTGAAACTCTTGTTTTCATTTTTTTGATTGTAAAATCTTTTGTCACTGATGATTTTTCATAATTGTCATCTGCTGGATATGTAACTCTTACTGTATATTCTCCTGCATCTTTTGGTTTTGTTGTTGTATATTCATTCTTTCCTTTTACTGAATATTCAACAACTGGAGTAGTTTTATTGTTAGATGTTGATTTTACATCTACAACTTCATATCCATCATATTCTTTATCTAATTCATTACTTGTTGTTGTAATTCTTGTATCTGATTGATCTGTTTTGCTAATTGTAACTGTTAATGCTGGCCATGCAGTTTCTGATAATTCATAGTTATCTTTATCTTCACCTTTTAATGTAGATTTAGTATAACTTACTGCTTTATTTTCTCCTGCATTTGAGCTTTCTACTGTACCCATTTTTGGCATATCAATAGATACTTTATCATTTCCAACAACACCTGTAAGTGTTCCACCTTGTAATGCAACTTCACTAGTACCATTGTATTTTCTATTTACAGCTTTTAAATCTTCAATAGATAATTGGTTTTTTACCAATTGTATAACTTGTTGTGACATCTTCAGGTAACTTATAATTTTGATTACTTACTTTTGTAGCTGTAGCTTCATAAGTACCTGCATTTTTGTGTTGAGCTCCATCAACAGTAATTTCACATTTATCACCATCTACTAAGTTATTAACTGTAGCTGTTGGTAATTGTTCTTTTCCGTTGTAAGTTAAAGAAGTATTTTTCCATTGTAATTTAACTGTTTTTGGTGTAATACTTCCTGTAACTGATTCAGGATAAACTAATGTGTAGTTATTCACATTTGTAGAATCTTTTCCAGTAATACTCACTTTACTATGATCTACTGTAACTTTATTTGCATATTTTACATCTTTACTATTAAATGTTCCAGTTAAACCACTTATTGTAAGTGTTTCACCATCAATTCCTGTAGTCACACTTCCAGTTACTGATGCGTTTTTATTACCATCATATTCTTTAGTTACAGAATCTACAGTAACATTTAATTCTTTAGGAGTAATTGTAAATTCTTTTTCACCACTTGTAGCTTCATAAGCACCATCTTCACCTACAGTCACTCTTACTTTATATGTTCCTGCATCTTTTGGTTTTATTGTTGTATATGTTGTGTCATCTGCATCTTTTACTTTATATTCAATAGTATCATTACCTGTTCCTAATTTATTGAACGTTGGTTGTTTAACTACTTGTCCGTCGTATTCTTTAGATATATCTTGAATATTTGTGATAGAACCATTTGCCTTTTTCACTTTTAAAGTAATAGTTGTAGTTCTTGGTGCTTGATTACCTTGATTATTTATATACTCAACACCTAAAGGATTATAAGATACTGTTAATGTATAATCGTTTGCATCTAATGTATCTAACCATTTACCGTTAAACGCGATTGTTGAATCTTCTACTGTATAAGCATTATTTGGTAACGATTTATTTCCAATGGCAACATTTTTAATTACATTCCCATTTAAATTAACCGATGCTGTTAAATCATTTTCAGTTGTTTTTGTATATTCTAGCTTTTCTGTGACTGATGTTGAATCACTGTAAAGAACAACACCATCAGAATTAATAATGCTACTATTTCCTGCATTATCTACAATCTTAGCATAAATAACATATTTATTATTTGGATTAATATTAAATGTTTTACCATTATCTATCTTAATCCATGTAACATTTTCTAATTGTTCTATACTTAAAATTATCATTAGCTAAATAGTAAGATACTTCTTTAACTCCACTTTCTCCTTCACCATCACTCCCTGTAATAGTGACAGCTTTTGTTTCTTTAAAGAAATAGCCAAATGTTAAACTGTTTAATACTTTATTTATAGTGTTATTACCTATTTTAATTGTTCCTGTAGGAGCTTTATTTTCATTAATAGACCATTGAACAGGAACTGTTCCTTGATAGTTTCCCTTTCCAACAACATTTAATGTGTATGTTCCATAGTCTGTTTTTTTCTACTTCACCACTAACTTCAAAATCATTATTTGTTAAAGCAGTTTCCCCATCTTTTACTGTAACAACTGGTTTAATCATATTTCTGCTATTAAACATATAGGTATTATCTTCTCCATCTAGCGTTACCATATTAGATGTTAAAGATTTTGGCGTAATTGTAGCAGTTGTTTCAGTTTGATTTCCTGTTTGCGATAATACATAGTTATTTTTATCTGTACCATTTAAAACTAAATTAGACAATGAAACTTTTTTATTTTCTCCAGCATTTACGTCTGTAAAGTTTCCATCTGCTGTAACTGATAATTGATCATTTCCACATTTACCATCAAAATGAGCATCATTAAAGTCTAATTTTACTGAATTATTACCATCATATTCTTTATCATTTGCTTTGATATTTGAAACTGTTACTTCTTTTTGATTGATTTTTACTTTTGAAGACTTTTCTTCACTATCATTATAATTACTTCCACCTTCTACTTTGTAATATATAGTATATTCCCCTGCATTTTCAGCAGATGGAATTTCTGTGTCCATTTACTTTAGCATTTAATCTAT
>ENA-OPYX01001197-OPYX01001197.1-human-gut-metagenome-genome-assembly--contig:-NODE-1197-length-14272-cov-2.572287_pt1 | contig 14272 bp, 9 predicted proteins | sample MGYA00242639_ERZ504486 | MGnify/ENA primary metagenome ERZ504486 (study PRJEB26092, sample SAMD00036296) | human gut metagenome | host: Homo sapiens | study: EMG produced TPA metagenomics assembly of... | reverse complement strand
TTGCAAGATGGCCTAACAGTGATTGGGTAGGTACAACCGATATAGTAAGAAGTGGTGCAAGAAGTAAAAAAGGAGTTTTGGAAGGTGCGGTTTATAAAATTGATTATGACCGTCCTACTAAGTGGAAAACAAATATCAATGAAATATATACTTCAGGCGTCTTAGGACCAAACTATTTCTACGGTTACTTCCCGATAGAAAAAATAGAGCCGGGACAAATCACATTAAAAGAAGGTTCGGTTACAAGCTATTATTCAAAGCATTTTATAAGATACGAAAATATATTTGAAGAACTTGACCAACCTGGTGAATATTATATCGACAGAAATACAAAATGTTGTACTTATATCCGAAGACGGATTAGCGAAATTCGGATATTGGTTATCGCAATTAAGTGAAAATCTTATTTCGGGTACAAATGTAAGCAATGTAACATTTAAGAATCTGAAAATGGAATCGTCAAGAGCCGGAGTTATCCGTATAAAAGACGCAAAAAATATTACGGTTGAAAATTGTGAAATAGCAGATACGGGAACAAACGGTGTATATCTGAGCGGTACGGAATGTACTGTGAAGAACAGTTTAATCCACGATATTGGCAGTACGGGTATCAGCATAAGCGGCGGTGATTATGACAATATCATCTCAAGCGGAAATGTTGTAGAAAATAACCATATTTACAAAGCCGCTCAAATAGAACGTTCTTATCAGGCAGGTATACTTGTCGGTTATCGTTCCGTAGGAACAACAGTAAGTCATAATGAGGTTCACGATATGCCGCATTCGGCAGTTATTATATACGGACCTAATCATACGATTGAGTATAATAACATATATGACGCAGTTAAAGAGTTCCACGATATGGATGCTATTTATTTGAATGTATATCAGTATCCTTGGGAAAGAAATGTTGTTATCAGAAGAAACTTTATACACGATTTGGGACAGCAGACATTTACCGAAAAGCAAATGAACGTTGCAGGTATTCGTACCGATAACAACGGTAACGGATTACAGGTACTTGAAAATGTATTCTATAATATAGGTTATCAAAATGCAAACGGAATCAGAGGTGTATGTGCACAAGGAATTGATAACGTTGTAAACGGTAATATATTTATAGATACGTCAGGTACATATGAAGGTTCTCATACATATAATCCGGACGCTAAATGGGATGTGCAGTCAGACAGCGTAAAAGGAATATATGCACAGTGGCAGATATACAGTCCGAAATATTCGGAAAGCAATCCGGAAGTGGCTGACTTCTTTAAAACATCATTTTTGCGGCATATGAAAATGCAAATAAGTTTAATAATAATTTAATTGTAAATATTAAATTCCCGCTAAGTACACTAAACGGCAATCCTGCTTCACAAGGATTTTTCGCAAATGACCGATTGGTAGAGGCGGCCGGTAATATTATTACAAAGTCTGATCCGGGATTTGTTAATTATAGCGGAGGAGATTTCACAATAAAGGAAGACAGTAGCGTCTATAAGGAAAATCCTGATTTACCTAAGATTGATTTTGAAAATATCGGTCTTTTAAAAGACGAAAGTGTGGGAGTAAAAAAACTAGAAAGGGTGAGTATAATTGAAAAAAATTACTATCAGCACTGATTTCTTTAATAATGCTGTTTAGCATAGTTTCTGTAACACCTGTTATGGCTGATTCAATATCGGGAACATACACTTTTGTAGATACTTGTTACAGTCCCGAATTGGGTATTTATGTAGCAGTTGCAAAAGATTTAAGCTCGGGAACAACACCGGCACAAATATATGTTTCAGATAACGGCAGTGACTGGACTTTGAAAAAAATCATTGTCACAGGCAAAACATTTCGGTAATCCTAATACAAGACAAGTAGTTGTATGGTGGGAGAAAGAACAAAAGTTTGTACTTGCGGCGAATAATAAAAGTTTTTATTTCAGATGACGGTACAACTTGGAGCAAATCGACAAATGAAAGTATGGTCGGTTCAAATACAACGGTTGCAACAAACGGTCAGACATTGGCTCTTGCGGCAGGAGGAGTAGTCAAGGTTTATAACAGCCTTGACGACACTCCGCCTATAAGCAGTGACTCAACAGCATTCAAGTTGGTTGACAAAAGTGCAGTTGCTAAAACTATAGGTTTAACACCAAGTGACCCTATGAGATATGCGGTAGGCGATCAGTACAAAATATGGTATTTCGACGCAGAGGGTACAAAGACTACATTGACATCAAATATTTCGGCACAGCCTTACGATATGGAATATGTCGAAGGATTTAACGGTTGGGTTATGATAAACGGAACTGCCGTACTAAGAATTTTGGTGAATGACGAAACGACAAAGTATAATAATTTTTCGGCAATGAAATTGTCTGACGGAACAGATAACACTGAAAAATTTACCTCTGTCGGAGTAAACAGTGATAACGTGGTTCTCGGTACTGCTTCGGGTAAAATTTTAATCGCTCCGAATGACAGTTCGTCACTTACCGTTGATGTACCGTGGGTGATTGCGGAATCGGGCAATGGTTCAGAGTCAAATGAAGAAATTCGTTCAATAAGTGCAATAAACGACGGTATGTTCCTCGTAGCGTCAAAGACGAAGTTGTTTATGCTTGTGAACGAAGATGATAAGTGGGTATATTACGATGTGGCAAGAGATGATATAGTCCTTGAAGATACAAGATTTGAAATTCCCGAATCGGGTATGTATTCGGAAACATTAGAGCCTGTACATTATGATTATAAAGGTGAAATTTCAAATGATAATATCGAAAAGTTTGAATTAATATCTGATTTGCCTGATGGTGTAATATCCGAATCGGTAAGCGATTCAAGTGCTCAGTTAGTAATAGACAGCAAAACGGTAGGCGGACACGAAATAAAATATCGTGCAACTACAGAAAAAGGAAAAACAAAAGATTTTACAGTAACTGTTGTCGATGAAGATCATATAGAAATAGAGGGAAATGACAAAATGGCAATACCTCTTGACGGCGAAGATGATGAACAGTATACATATACTGCAACAGTTATCGGTACAGACGGACAGAAAATGAACAGAAATGCGGAAATAGCAGTTGTATCAATGCCTGACGGTGTTAAATTCGATGAGAAAACAAATACTTTTACGGTTGATAAAGATACGCAGGCAGGTGAGCTTGTTATAAAAGCATCGTCTAAGGTAAAACCGCAAAATGCTCAAGAAAAGACAATAAATATTACAAAACGTGCTGCAGATAAGATTGAATTTGTTGAGGCACCCGATTCGATATTTATTCCGGATAATGCAAAAGAAACATTTACATATTCGGCAAAACTTTATGACCAAATAAACAAAGAAATGGTCGGAAGAAAAACAAACTGGAGCGTTGAACCGAAAGAAATTGAAAGCATGGAAGGCGTTTCAATCAATGAAACGACAGGCGAATTAACTGTAGACAGTAAAGCCGTTTTAGGCGTTATTTCAATCAAAGCAACCGATTCTCAAAATACTGAAATCTCGGTGCAAAAAGACGTTAAACTTCAATACACCGACCTAAGAATGGCAAAAGAAGATTTATCGGAATTTAAAATAGATACGTCAGTACCTGTAACGGAAAATCTTAATCTTATTACAAAAGGCACATTTGGAAGTACAATTTCTTGGCGTAGCAGTAATGAAGACGTAATCAAAACAGACGGAACTGTTATTCGACCGAGCAGAGAAGATAAAAAAGTTACAATTACAGGTGTATCAAAAAAGAATGCGGCGTCAACAGAAGTCAAATATGAACTTGTTGTAAAAAAGGCTGATAATCTTTGCATTAACGGTGATTTAACAGAAGATACCGTACAGGGATGGTTCCCTAAAGATAATACGGTTTTAAGTATTATTAAAGACAATGAAGAAAACATTTTAAATTCATCGGGTACAGGAGCATATCAAGTTCTGACTTTAACAAATGACAGCAGTTACGGCTTTGTTGCAAAAGTTAAAGCTACAAAGGACAGTAAAATAAGACTTGTATCAGAAAAAGGCGGTACAATCGCAGAAGTAACAGCAACAGGTGACTATCAGGATATAAAAGCCTCATATGATTACAGAAAACAAAAGAGTTCATTTGAAGATAAAATATATCTTGAGTATAACGGTGAATTGCAGATAAAGCAACTCAAAGTCTTTGAAATTACACTTGAACTTAATAAGGTATCAAGTGCAGTAAATAAAGCTGTTTACAGTAAATCATCGACAAACATAAACGACGCTAAAAAAGCTTGTTTTTGGCATTTTATGATTTGCCGATACGAGAAGAACTTTTAGACAAGCTTAACAGCATTAATCCATCGTCGGGAGGTAATTCCGGCGGCGGTGGCGGCGGTGGCGGCGGAGGAAGCTCATCTCCAAGCAAATCAACCTCACCGGCAGATGTAAAAACTGATACCGGTACAGTTGCTATTCCGCCGCAAGATAAGAATGAAATTGAAAAGACAGAAGACGAGTTGGACACATATCTTCTTCGTTTTAAAGATATGAAAAATCATTGGGCAAGAGAAGATGTTGAATATATTGGCAGAACTCAGGAATTGTCAACGGTGATGAAAACGATAAATTCAGACCGGAAGACAGAGTGTCAAGAGCAGAATTTGCAACGATGATTAGCAAAGCTATGGGGTTGGATACAACCAAATATGAAAACAGTTTCTTTGATGTAGTAAGTGACGATTGGTATTCGGGATATGTTCAGACAGTAAGAAGTAACGATTATATGAGCGGATATGACGGTTTATTTAAACCGAATGCCGATATTACCCGCGAAGAAATTGCAAGAGTTATTGTTGCGGCATATAACAGCAAGACAAATACAAAATTAGAAAAAGGTAAATCATTGTACTTCAATGACCTTGATGATATAAGTTATTGGGCATATGATTACATTGTCGAGGCGGCGGATATGGGATTTATTTATGGAATAACTGACGAATTGTTTGCTCCAAAGCAACCTGCGACGAGGGCACAGGCGGCAGTAATGATTAAACGTGTCTATGATAAACTTCATCCTGCTGTGGAATGATTTTTATGACACAAAAAACTGCGAAAGGAGATAATAAAATATATGAAGAAATGGATAAGCATTTGCATATTCACTCTATGTTTAATATTTTCTGTAAACTGTGTATGGGCAGAAGGGCAGCCTTAGTGAAAAACAGTCAGAGGCTATTTCGCTGATGAATGATTTGAAAATATACACCGATATTACAGAAGAAAATGCCTCAAATGCAATAACAAGAGCTGAATTTGCTAAAATAATTGTCAGAGTTATGGGCGTGGAGTCCTCCCTAACAAATGCTCCTCGCCGAATTTTCTCTGATGTGTTACCTGATAATGACGCGGCAGCAAGTATCGAATTGTTGTATGAACGCGGAATAATGATGGGTTACGGACAGGCTGAATTTAAGCCTGACGCAGTACTTACACTTGGCGAGGCTGTTAAGGTAATGATTTCGATTACCGGTTACAGTGAATGGGCAGAACAACAAGGCGGATACCCAAGCGGATATTATGCTACCGCTGTATCAAACGACATTCTAAAAGGTGTAAGCGGTGCTGTAAATGAAGAAGTCAACTACACCGATGCGGCAGTGATGATTCAAAACGTGTTGGAAGGTAAGAAATATCGTGTAATAACAGGTTATGAAAACAATTCGGTTGTTTCTTCGGATAACAACGAAGAATATATGGGTTATGCACTTAATATTTACCGCTATACCGGAATAGTCGGAGCATATGGAAATACATCACTATACAGTGCCGATGATGAATATGAAGAAAATAACGTAAAAATCAACAATGAAATTTTTGAAACAAACGGAATTGATTTTTCTCAATATTTAGGAATGAAAGTAACGGCTTACTATAAGGCTGACGATAGCGGATATTATATTATGCACGTAGTTGCCGATAAAAAAATCCGAAATGATTGAAGTAAAATCGGAAGATATTGCGGAAAATGTGTCAAAAGAAAAATTTGAATATTATGATAACAACAAAATTCAAGAAAGCAAAAATTTCTGATAATGCAACATTTATCTATAACGGAAAAAAACTTGATGTTGTATCAGACGCAGATCTTCAAGCCGATAACGGATATGTACGTTTAATCAGTAACAATGGCGGAAGTACATACGATACCGTTATAATCAAAGATTATGAAACATTTATTGTTGATAAAGCTATTGCGACAGACAGCCTTTTATATTTTAAATATGATAAAGGTTCACTTGATTTAAGCAGTGAAAGTAATATAAATGCAAAATATTTTGCAGAGGGTAAAGAGGCTGATTTTTCAAGTATTTCAACAGGAAGTATTCTGTCGATTGCTATGAGTAAAAATACAATAGGCAACCTAAGTGCCGAGATTTTGATTTCAAATAATCAAGTAACAGGCAAGGCAACAAAACTTTATAATAAAGGTACTAAGCATTATGCCGTACTTGAAGACGGAACGGAATACGTTTTTACAAATGAATATATTTCAAGACTTGACGAAGGTCAAAGCAGTACATATGAGCCGACAGTCGGTAATGAAGGCGTATTTTACATTGATTATTTCAATCAACTTGCGGCATATGCGGTTTCGGGAACATCAAAGAATTATGCTTATGTAGTTAATTGTTATTATGAACCGGGTCCTGCGACAGGTGAAATAAGATTGTTTATGAAAGACGGAACATTTGAAACGTATACATTGGATAAGAAAATTACGTTCAATGATAAGAGAGTTGACAAAGCCGATGTTCCGGAAATGCTGAAAACAACAAGCCCGGACGGAAGTGTAAACCAACTTATTATCTGTAAAACCGATGATAACGGCTACATAAAGAATATAAAAACGGCAGTAAATAAAACTTCTGAAACATATTATGTTGCCAGTGATGAAGAATTTGTATTAAATGCTCATCCGAAGAACAGTGCAGGAGTGGAAAGCGGATTGCGTTTTTATAAAATATGGCCGAAAACAAACCATACAATTTCGTAAACGGAAAGACAATCGATTTATGGTTCCTGCGGATAAGGATAATGAAAGGCATATAAATTGAACAAAGCTGTCTACAACAGATATGTCTCTGCCGGCACCATTGTATCTGTATGACGCAGGTCCGGGCGGAGCATTGGGAGCAGTCGTAAGTAATACGGCAAGTGAAGGTAAATACAGTACACCTTGCATAATTGATGAAATATGTACGGCGGTCAACGAAGATGACGAAGTTGGTACATTAATTCAATTTGTAGGCGGACAAAGCGTGTTTGCCGGTGATCATATAATATATGACCAACCGACAACAAACTGGAAAGACCGTGTTGATTATTCAAATATAAAAGTAGAAGATTTAAAACACGGTGATATTATTGAATATACAACATCAAACGATAAAGTTGAAATGCTTAGAGTTATTGTCAGAGTGGACGATATAGGTCCGATAAGAATAGACGGCGATCACATTCAGCTAAACGGAAATATGATTGCTGATGTTATATCGGTTGCCGATAACGGAAGAACGGCTATTGTAAAATATGTTGACCGTAACGGTGCAGAACAATATCAGTCAATGCTTATTAATTCAACAACTTATCGTTATGACAGCAGTGACGGAGAAATATACAATTCTTCGGCATCAGATTTAAGAGAGGGCGACCGTGTGCTTATAAATTCATACTGGTGGTCACCAAAATTGGTAGTAATATTTAGATAAAAAATAAAACAAGAAGGAGTGGAAAAATTATGAAGTATGTAAAAAGAATCATTGCAGCCACTGCAGCAGCTACTATGCTGCTCAGTGGTTGCGGAACTCAACCGGTGCAGGACACAGGTGATGAACAGGTAACATTAAAATGGATGTTTTTGGGTCCAGGTGAACAACAAGATTCACAGAAAGTTTGGGATAAGTTTAATGAAGAACTTGCAAAATATTTGCCGAATACAAAAGTAGAATTTGAATGTGTGACATCTTCTGACTATGCTGAAAAATGGAAACTTGCAAGTGCGTCAAATGAAGATCTTGATATAGTATGGCATGGCTGGATGATTCCGTACACAAGCGAAGTAAAAAAAGGTTCATATTTGGAATTGGATGATTTAATCGATGAATATGCTCCTGATTTAAAGAAAGAAATACCGGACGCAATTATGGATAAACAACGTGTAGACGGAAAACTTTACAGTATACCGTGTATGCAACAAATGGTATCATATGTGTCATCGCTTGATTTTCCGATTGACATATATGAAAAGTATAAAGACAAGATAAATATTGAAGAACTTGCCGATTTCTTCTCATCAAAGGAAACTATGGATAAAGAGGCATGGGATAAGATTGAAGAATACATAAAAATGATTAAGGACGGCGGAGATTTAAAAAAAGGGTGTTTACGGATTCGCCGATCACGTTGAAAAAGGCTACGAATGGATTTCAAGTCCATATAAGATAAAAGCAAGCGGTGATGATTATACACCGATTAACCTATACAGAACTCCGGAATACAAGACATTTGTTCAAGTATATGCTGATTGGTTCAATAAGGGATATATCAGAAAAGATATTCTTACCGCTGAAAATGTCGGTACTGAAGATTACGAAGTAAAGGGCGGTCCAAACTATATCGTCGGTCAGGGATATATGCCTACTCAATCTGAAATTGACAGTAAAAAAGCTGCAGGTTCAACTGCATACGTAAAAATTCCGTTTGAGAACAAGCATTACATTCCATATGCCGCATCTGCATCGAATACTGCAATATCAATCAATTCAAAACACCCTGAACGAGCAATGCAGTTAATCGGTCTTATGAATACTGAAAAGGGCAAAGATTTGTACAATCTGCTTGTATTCGGTATTGAGGGCGAACATTATACAAAGGTAAACGACAAGGAAATTCAACCTATAGGTTATACATCACAACCGACTTCTGAAAGCCCATACGGACAATACAGATTTGCAATGGGTAACACATTTAACGGTTATGAAATCTATATGCAGGACAAGAGTCCAATATACGATAACGACTTTATTAAGAGTGTAAATGATAAAGCCGAAGATTCAAAACTCAGAGGCTTTACATTAGATACAGACCCTATAAAGATGGAGCTTGCACAGGTAACAGCTGTAATAGGCGAATATAAGAAATCTCTTAACTCCGGTGCGGCGGCTGATCCTATGGGATTGTACGAAGAATTCCAACAAAAACTTATTGCGGCCGGCGATGATAAAATCGTTGAGGAAATTCAACGTCAGATAGACGAATGGAGAGCAAATAAGGGGAATGAAACAACTCAAAGTGAAGGAGAATGAAACTGAAGGAGAATAGAAAATGTCACATAGATTTAGAAAAATAGCGACAGTCTTGCTTGCAACTGCGGTCACTTTGCAGTCAACAACATTTGCCGCAATAACGAGAGAACCGGAATTTTCGGATCTTTCAGAGCATTGGTCAAAATCTATTATGATGCGTCTTAACGGTTATGGTGTGATATGCGGATATGATGACGGGACAATACGACCTGATTCATATGTGAGTGTTACGGAATTTCTGACTATGATGGTGAAATCACTCGGCTTTGAAACAGAGCCGGGTGATGGATATTGGGCAACGCCTTATATACAGAAAGCTGTTGAATTAGGTTTAATAGAACCTGATGAATATTCAGATTATGATGCAACTTTGACAAGAAGTCAAGCGGCAAAAATTATAGCCAACGCTTTATCTGACACTGCAATCGCAGATGAAAATGCCGTAAAAGCAAAAATCTACGACTATGCGGAAATAGCTGAAGAATACAAGCCGTATGTTCTTATTGCATATGACAAGAAAATAGTAAACGGCAATCATGATAACTGTTTTGAACCAAATCGTAATATAACACGAGCTGAGGCAAGTGTTATTGCAGTGAGATTGATAGATAAAAACGGTGGAATAAAAAAGCCTGACAACGGAAACGGACCTAATAACAACAGCGGTGATGTAACATCATCGGCTAAGTTATACGTTGCGCCGAATGGCAGTGACAATAATGACGGTAGTGAAAGCTCACCGTTTGCAACGGTTCAGAAAGCAAAAGAAACAATCAGAAATATGAATGCGGCAAATTCATTGCCTGAAGGCGGTGTAACTGTATATCTTCGTGGCGGTACATACTATATAGACGAGGGTATGACATTTACAAAAGAAGATTCCGGTAAAGAGGGCAGCACGATAACATATACATCATATCCGGGAGAGGCTGTAACGATTTCTGGTCAAGTACCTTTGGAAAAGGGTTGGTTTACTGCGGCTGATGATACGGCTAAAAACGTTATGATTGATAAAAATGCCGCGTCAAAAGTCCTTATGGTTGACCTTAAGGAACATGGTATTACAGATTACGGTGAATTAAGTACAAGAGGCTATCACTATTTCAATAAAGGACGATATGCACAGGCAGAACTTATTGTAAATGATGAAAACCAAACTCTTGCACGTTATCCGAACAGTGGTACACTATCTGTTCCTACAGATAGTGTAGATACAGATAATTTCGGATTCCGCTATACGGATGAAAGAGTTTCTAAGTGGAAAGACGCTAAGGACGCTTATATAGTCGGTACAATTTCAATCAACTATGAAAACAACACATATCCGATAGATAAAATTGATACGTCAAAGAAACTTTTGACTATAAAAGAGGGACGTATTAATACATACTATACAAACGGTTGGTTCTACGGTGAAAACTTGCTTGAAGAACTTGATACCGAGGGTGAATACTACATTGACCGTGACACCGGCAAACTTTACTATTACGCACCGTCAGATTTTACAAGCGGTAATTATGAAATTGGCTTGTCTATGCTGAAAACTCCGATTTTCAACTTTAACGGTGCTGAATATGTCAATGTAAGTAACATTACAATGAAAGGCGGACGTGGATATGCGGTACTTGGTGCAAGTGCGGGATATTCAATACCGAGTTTCAAAGATTGGATGATTTCGAGAGGAGCCGACTTAAACGGTGCAAACTTCACGAAGGGTTCGGGTTCGTCGGTTTATATAGCTGACATAGATAAATATACCGACTCACAGGTATTCCCGGGACACGTTTGGGACGGTTTTGTCGATGACGGTAACGGTGTAAATCATATTGATGTGAAGAATTGTAATATCTTTAATTTCGGCTCAGGCGGTATTATTATAAACGGTACAGATGTTCATTTGGATAATAACCATATTAAAAATATCGGCGGTACTGCGTTATATCTTCGCGGCGGTGATTTGGAGACATTAACACCGAGCAATAACGAGATATTGAATAATAATATTCACCATGTAGGATATTTGCAGAAATCATATGTTCCTGCGATTGCAATGCACGGTGTCGGTATTCACGTTGCATACAATGATTTGTATGACGCTCCGCACTGTATATTTAACTATCATGGTAATGACCATGTAATTGAATATAATAAAATTCACGATGCGGTTAAAGAATGTTTGGATATGGACGCTATTTATATCCAGAAACGAATATGATACCGCAATGGCGAGGCAGTGTTATAAAGAACAACTATATTTACAATATCGGTATTTATCCGGTCGGTGAATATTAAAGAAACAGCTTAAATGTTTTCGGCAATAAGAACAGATAACTACGGTCACGCTTTGCAGATTTACAATAATGTATTTGCAAATATCGGTTCAGACGGTGCCAATAATGTTATCGGTGTAACGGCACAAGGTAACAGAAACACACTTAAAGGCAATATATTTGTTGATTGTAGCGCAACATTCCTTGGTTGGAACTCATATGCTCCGGGTGCAACGTGGGATATGACAAAGAAAGAGGAAAAAGAAAGAGTAGAATTGGCTGAAAAATATGCGGCAAATCCGATATTTGCGGCAAAATATCCTGAACTTGCTACATTCAAAGATGAATATTATAAATCTGTTGCAACAAATGTATTTGACGAAAATCTTGTTGTTAATATCAAGTTTAAACTTAGTCAGGTAAACGGAACTGTCAATCCTCAGGGTACAAGAGGTGCGCCTGAATTGATAAAGGGTACAAACAACTATTTAACAACATCAGATCCGGGATTTGTTGATTATGCTAACGGAAACTATGAATTGAAGTCCGATAGTGAAGTATTCAAAAAGATTCCGGAATTCCAAAATATTGATATGAGTAAAATGGGTAATAATGAACCTGTTGGCCCTTCAAATTAATTTGGACTTATAAAAGAGGGGGCAGATGTCCCCTCTTTTATATATTATTTAAACAGGAAGGAAAAGCAAAATGAATTACAAGGTTTTAAAAAATGGTGAATTGCTTAGAGTTCACAGTTGCAAAGTTTATCCCAAACCATATAATTCCACTGAGCATATGGAATATGTAATGTTTAATGTAGATGACCGAGAAGAAATAGTAATTGAGTCTGAAACAGAAATAAAATCGGCAGTTATACGTCCGTTAAGTGCAGGTATATCGTTTGAGATAAGTTTTGGAAAGATAATATTGTCGGTAGACCGTCCTGTTAAATTATCAGTCGAAATAAATGGCAGCAGTAATAATAACCTTATGATTTTTGCATACAAGGAAGAATTTATCGGTCCGACACATAATTATATAAAAATCACACAAGGTGAGTATAAAACAGGAACATTGCTTATTGAAAAAGATAACACCACAGTGTATATTGAAGAAGGAGCAACACTTTACGGCAATATAGTTGCAAAGAATTGCAATAACATAACTATTTGTGGCAGAGGCAGAGTATGTATGGAACGTTATACATACGAAATGCGAAAAAACTTTGCACGAAGTATCGATATAATAAACTGTAAGAATGTTACGATAAAAGGCATTATAATTGATGACAGTAATGACTGGAGTATGAGAATTACAGGTTGTGATGATGTAAATATTTCAGATGTCAAAATATTTGGGTGCAGAGGAAATTCCGACGGTATTGATATTTGCGGTTCAAGAAATGTTACCGTGTCCGATATTTTCACGAGAGTATGGGACGATTCGTTTGTTGTAAAAGCACTGGGTACCGGAAACTGTGAAAATATCATATTTAAAAATTCTGTATTATGGAATGATTTTGCAAGACCTATGGAAGTAGGCGTTGAACTCAGAGCAGACAAAGTGAGGAATATAAAATTTGAGAATATAGATATAATTCATTCTGATACAGGTTATCCGCTTATGGGTATTCATCACGGCGATCACGCGGAAGTATCTGATATTGTATTTGATAATATCCGAATAGAAGATACTCCCGGCGCACAATTATTTGATATTCGTATTGCAGACTCTGTATGGAACAGAGATAATAAAATGGGCGATATACGAAATATTACTTTTTCAAATATCAAATATTTAGGAACTGATAATAACGATATATTGCTATCTAATTCAAGAATTGAGGGATTTAGCGAAAAACACAATATCCGAAATGTAAATTTTCACAACATTAATATAAACGGAAAATATGCACTGACTCCCAAAGAACTCGGACTTAATGTATATGAATTCGTAGACGGAATTTCAGTTACGGCGGATAATTTGAAAAATGAAAGAACAGTTCTTGAGTCTGAAATAGTAATGCAAGATGATTTTAAACCAGATAACGGATTTTATAAAGGAACCATCAAAGTAATACTTCACAATAAAAGTGATGTAGCGATGAATGGAACGGCTGCATTTGCAATATCGCCAAAGAATACCGAAAAAGAGCAGTCGTTTGAATACAACATCGACCCGAATGAAAGCCAATCATACGAATTTAATTTGAAATTGCAAGCGGGTAAATATGTTTTTTATTTAAAAAACAATAAGAATGAGATAGAAAATACATTCCTGTATTTGGAATTACCTATGATTGTGTCGGAAAATATAAACGATTGTCCGAAATATCAATTTGTAAATTACTATAATACAAAATGTGCGGAAGTAAGAATTGCGGTGAAAGACAGTGAGCTTATCATAATGAACGACTCTGAAAAGACAACTGAATTTTTATTGTACACTGCAATGCCTGTACCGAGTGCAGAGGGCGAAGTTATGTTTTCGGCAGAGGAAACAGACTTCGGCGAAATATATGCACTTTTGAAAAAAGGCAATGAACTTGTACCGGCACCGCAACTTAGATGCCCGGCTGAAATTACATATGTTTTCAAAAATGAACCGAAAGTTAAAGAAATAGTAAAAACGCCGTTTAAACTAAAAAAAGGCGAAACAGTAAAATTAACTTTT
>ENA-OPYX01001196-OPYX01001196.1-human-gut-metagenome-genome-assembly--contig:-NODE-1196-length-14292-cov-4.055842_pt1 | contig 14292 bp, 14 predicted proteins | sample MGYA00242639_ERZ504486 | MGnify/ENA primary metagenome ERZ504486 (study PRJEB26092, sample SAMD00036296) | human gut metagenome | host: Homo sapiens | study: EMG produced TPA metagenomics assembly of... | reverse complement strand
AGATTAGGGTTAAAATCCGACAAAAGCCTACAAAATCGTGGGTTTAAGAACTGGTGGACGAAGAGCAAAAAGCTTGAAAAACCGCGTAAAATCAAGCAAAATCGAGCTTCGGTTTCGTGAAGTACGGTCTGAAGGCTGCACGACTGCGCATCTCCGGCGGTTGCCCCGCAAGGGGCGAGCCGGTGGCGCTAAAAATCTTTGCTCAAGCATCGCGTGCAGGGCGCAGCCCTGCCAGCGATGCACCCCAGTTCTCCAAGCGCTGATTTATTTCAGATGTATCTTTACGGCTCTGCTTCGGCAGAGCCGTTTTTTGTTTGTTACGCTCCTGCGCACAAAAAGAACACCCCCGCGCCTTTGGGCCGGGGGCGTTCTGCTGTGATAGGGAATGTCAGGTGGAAGAGGAAAGCATCTTTTGCAGCTGGGTCTTGGCCCGGTAGTAGGTCACCCGGGCCCATGCGGCGTTGTGGCCGAAGATCAGCCCGATGCGCTCAAAGGGCAGCTCGCCGAATACCCGGAGGCTGAACACCTCTTTGTAAGGCTCGTCCAGCGTGTGCAGACACTGATGCACGGTGAATGCCGCATCCTGATCGACCAGCAGCTGGGCAATGTCCGGAGTGTCGGCGGGGGCGGTTTCGGCATCTTCCAGCGGGGCAGTGCGCTTTGTCCGGCGGCAGTGGGAATAATAGGCGTTGCGGGCCACCGTGAACAGCCACGCCCGTACATCCTGCCGGTCGTCGTAGTCCTTCAGACCGTCCAGTGCCTTGAAGAAAGTTTCCTGCGTCAGCTCCTCGGCCAGCGCTTCGTTGTGGGTCAGGCCCTGCAGGAACAGAAACACATCCCGGAAATAGAGCTGGTAAACGCTGTCGATGTCCATAGGCTCAGCCCTTCTTATAGTCGATGCCGTATTCCTGGTCGGTGCCGTAGGCGTAGTCGAAGGTACCGTCCGGGTTCTCCTGCACGATGTAGCGGTCTACCAGCTGTCCATCGCGGTAGTACAGGGTCTGGTCTGCGCAGTCCACGGTCAGCAGCTGGGTGCGAGACACCATGACCCATACAGTGGATCGATCAGAATCCACCAGGGCTGTCAGTACCCGATGCACGCCCGGAAAGCGGTAGCGCATGGCCCGCACAGTGATCTGCGGCTTGCCCCAGCTGAAGGTGCCCTCCATATCCAGCCAGACCCCCTCGCCCTGCGCTTCCAGAATGCAGATGTCAGCGCCATTCTCTTTGCGGTTGTATGTCCAGAAATGAGCCTGCTCTGCGGTGGCCGGGACGCGGGCAGTGCCCATCCAGAATATCATTGCCAGAGCGCACAGGGCAGCCAGCACGGAGCCGATTGCAGCACGGATGCTCCTTCTTTGCAGGGCGGCCCTGATCCTGCGCAGGGGCGCATCCGGCTGCGCTTCCGGCCGCACCGGCACCGGCTGCTCCATCTGTTCCAGCTCGGCGCGGCAGGCTTCACATTCGGCCAGATGCTCTTCCACCAGTGCGTTGCTGGCCTCACTGGTGATGTGCTCCGCATACAGCGGCAGCAGGTCACGGATGATATCACAATTCGTTTTCATCGTCTTTTGCCCTCCTTTTTCATGGCCTTTCACCCCAATAACGCAGAAAAGGAGAAAGCGTTACAAGTTTCTGCAAACTTTTTTGCAGGATCAGCCCTTCTCCTGCCAGAATAACCCACCGCTGGTCTGGAACAGGGGCCAGGGGTTCACGCTCTTGCTGCCGAGCTTGAAGTCCATGGTCAGCTCCTCGCCCAGCACGCCGACAGCCTGCCCCCGCTCCACGGTCTGGCCGCGGGTCACGGAGAGCTCCTGCAGGCCGTACAGATAACTGCGCACGCCGCAGCCGTGGTCGATGACCACGGTGCTGCCGGTGAGGGCCAGATCGCCTGCAAACACCACCACGCCATTCGCCGGGGCACGGCAGGGCTCACCGGGGATGGTGTAGAGCCGGGTGGAGTTGGAACGGCTGCCCTGCTGGCCGCCGGTCACCTTGACCTGACCGAAATCCACCAGCGTCATGTAGTTTTCTGCCGGGCAGAGGAAGGCACCGGCCCAGAGTTTTTCCCGCACGGGCTGCTCGTACAGAGGCCAGATGTTGTTCCGGAACTCGGTGTTGGCAGCCTCGGTGGATGCAGGTTCCGGCTCCACCTCCACGGTGCCGAAATCCTTGGGCAGAACGGTCAGCGTCCGGGCAAAGGTCTCACCGTTGACGGTAACGTTGACCGTGTGCCCACCCGCCGAGGCGTTGTAGGCGGCGGGGATGTAGGCGCGCCAGCCGCTGCCCAGCCGGACGCACTGAACGCTGCCCAGGTCGGTCTCCACGGCGGGAGCGGTCTCGCCGGTCAGGCCGGTGATGGAAAGCGCCGCCACGCCGCCCTGCTCCAGCCGCTCGGTGGAAAGGGCGACCTCCGCGCTGGCCTGCAGAGTGAACCGGAAGGAGTAGCTGTACCAGCCCGTGGGTTTGGCCGGGTGCTCCACGCCCAGGTTCTTGCGGATGGCACCGGTGGTGCCGCCCTCAAACTGGGTGGCAAGATAGTCCTGCGGCAGCCGCCAGACCGTCAGCTTTGCCTTGTAATCCCCGTTGGCAGGGAAGAGAAAGTCCTCGTACTGAGAGACTGACCCCGCAAATACGATGCTGCCGATGTCGGTTTCAATGGTCAGGGTGGTGTAGCTGGCCCAATCGGGCAGGGCGAGGGCCGGGTGTGCGTCATACAGCACGCCCAGTTTCTGCACGGTGAGCGTTTCGGGGCTGGTGAACACCTTATCGAACACGCCGCCCAGCAGCGGCACCTGCCAGCAGGAGCCGTTCACTTCCAGCGCCTGCCCGCCGAACTGCGTGTCTGCCGCCGGGCGGGAACCCTCGCCGGTAAAGGAATAGCTCACGGTCATCACCGCGCCCAGCAGCACGGCAACGCCCAGAATGACACCAACGACCCACAATAAAAATCGTTTCATGGATATGTACTCCTGTTACAAAGCCGCATCCCTGCACTTGGCTCCTCTGCCAGGGGAGCTGGCTGCGCCGGAGCGCGGACTGAGAGGTTGATTAATCAATGCGGCGTATAAAAAAGCGCACCACAGCTTGCAGGGACAAGCCGGGTGCGTTTTTCGGTGTTTGGTTTATTCTGCGGCATCCTCGGCAGAAGGATCTTCTGCGGGCTGCTCTGCGGCAGGCTCAACGGTCTCAGCCTTATCCTCGCCAAACAGCAGACGCTCGTACTCGTCCAGCTCTTTCTCACGGCGGTGCAGATAGACAGCCACGGCGGCCAGCGCACCGGCCACAGCGGCCAGCGTGGCAATAACAGCGATCAGACAGGATTTCTTCATAGGACACACTCCTTTTCTGGTGGGGAACGGTGGTTCATGGAACCGGAGTTCATTTTGATAAGGCTATTATACCCGGAAAAGCAAAAAATTACAATCCGAAATGCAGAAATTTCATCAATCCGGGCAATCACAGCAATTTGGTCAGCAGCAGCTTTTTGTAGACCTTGAAGGCACCGGGCAGGGTGTACGCGGCCTCCAGCTGCTCCTTTCCGGCCCAGACGCAGCCTGCGGGGGCGGGCTGCTCCGACACAGTGAGGAAATAGCCGCTCTGGTGCCACTCGATGTGGGTGAAAATGTGCTTGGCCGCAGGCAGGGGCGTGAAATGTACCCCTGTGCAGTCCAGCCCCAGGGCAGCAAGGCGGGCGGCGGTCTCTGCGGCGGTAAGGGTGGTATCCTCCCACAGCACCGGCTGCCACAGCCCGGCCAGCAGGCCCTTGGCGGGCCGCTGCTGGAGCAGCACCCGGCCCTCGTTCAGCACCAGCGCCACCGTGACCGGTGTGATGCGCCGGGCCTTGGGGGGCGTTTTCTGGGGCAGGGAGAGGGCGGTGCCTGCGGACCGGGCCCGGCAGAGCGTGCCCAGCGGGCACTGCTCACACAGGGGGGCACCGTTGGGCAGGCAGACCAGCGCGCCCAGCTCCATCAGGGCCTGATTGTAGTCTCCGGCCTTTGCGGGCGGCTGGTGCTCCATGACCCGTGCCGTGAACTCCCGCTTCACCTGCGGGTCGGTGACCAGCCGGGGGTCGTTGTAGAGCCGGGCAAACACCCGCAGAACGTTGCCGTCCACGGCGGGCACCGGGAGGCCGAAACTGATGGATGCAATGGCCCCCGCCGTGTACTCCCCGATGCCGGGCAGGGTCAGCAGGGCGTTGTAATCGGCAGGCAGCTGCCCGCCGTACTGGGTGCAGACGATCTTTGCCGCTTTCTGCAGATTGCGCACCCGGCTGTAATAACCCAGCCCCTCCCACAGCTTGTGCAGCTTTTCCTCCTCACATCCGGCCAGCGTGGGGATATCCGGCAGGGCGGCAAGGAAGCGCTCGTAGTAGGGCAGCGCCGCCGAGACCCGGGTCTGCTGCAGCATGATCTCGCTCAGCCAGACATGGTAGGGCGTGGGGTCCTCCCGGAAGGGCAGGATGCGGTGGTTTTTTCGTAAAACCAGTCCAGCAGGGCAGAGGAAATGTTTTCCACTTGTTTTGTGCTCCTTATCAAAAAGCGGGCCGCCGCAAGGTGCAGCAGCCCGGTAAAGTATGCGCGCTTATCAGAAGCCGTATGCAGTGCGGGGGAAGGGCAGCACGTCACGGATGTTCTGGATGCCCGTGAGGTACATGATCATGCGCTCGAAGCCCAGGCCGTAACCGGCGTGCTCCACGCCGCCGAACTTGCGCAGGTTCAGGTACCACTCGTAGTTGGTCTTGTCCATGCCCAGCTCGTCCATGCGGGCCACCAGCTTGTCGTAGTTCTCTTCGCGCTGGCTGCCGCCGATCAGCTCGCCGATGCCGGGCACCAGCATATCAGCTGCGGCCACGGTCTTGCCGTCCGCGTTCATCTTCATGTAGAAGCTCTTGATCTCCTTGGGGTAATCGGTGACAAAGACAGGCTTCTTGAACACGACCTCGGTCAGGTAGCGCTCGTGCTCGGTCTGGATATCCACGCCCCACTCCACGGGGAACTGGAACTTCTTGTTGTTCTTCTTCAGGATCTCAATGGCCTCAGTGTAGGTGATGCGGCCGAACTCGCTGTTTGCCACCAGCTCCAGGCGCTCGATCAGGCCCTTGTCGATGAACTGGTTGAAGAAGGCCATCTCGTCGGGGCAGTTGTCCAGCACATAGCGGATGACGAACTTGGTCATGGCCTCGGCGGTGTCCATGTAGCCTTTCAGATCGCAGAAGGCCATCTCGGGCTCGATCATCCAGAACTCGGCGGCGTGGCGGGTGGTAAAGCTCTTCTCCGCACGGAAGGTGGGGCCGAAGGTGTACACCTTGCCAAAGGCCATGGCCATGGCCTCGGCCTCCAGCTGGCCGGAAACGGTCAGGTTGACGGGCTTCTCAAAGAAGTCCTGGCTGTAATCCACGGTGCCGTCTTCGTTCTTGGGCACGTTCTGCAGGTCCAGCGTGGTGACCTGGAACATCTCACCGGCACCCTCGCAGTCGGAAGCGGTCAGCAGGGGAGAGTGGGAGTAGACGAAGCCGTTCTCCTGGAAGAACTTGTGGATGGCGTAGGCAGCCACGCTGCGCACGCGGAATGCGGCGTTGAAGGTGTTGGTGCGGGGGCGCAGGGTGGGCATGGTGCGCAGATACTCCATGCTCATCTTCTTTTTCTGCAGGGGATACTCGTCTGCGGGGCAGTCGCCCAGGATCTCCACGCTGTCGGCATTCAGCTCAAAGGGCTGCTTTGCCTGCGGGGTCAGGACGATGCGGCCCACGATGCGCAGGCTGCTGTACAGGCCGGTATGGATGACCTCCTCGTAGTTTGCCAGCTTGCCTGCCTCCAGCACGACCTGCAGGGTCTTGAAGCAGCCGCCGTCCGACAGGGCGATGAAGCCGATGTTCTTGGAATCACGGATGTTCTTGGCCCAGCCGCACACGGTGACCACCGTGCCGTCGGCGGGAGTGTTCTTGTACAGCGAGACGATCTCAGTACGTTCCATCTTTCTTTCCTCCGATATAAAAATAAAAAGACAGCTTTGCCCTGAATTTTCAGGGCGAACAAGCTGTCTTGTAATGTCCGCGGTGCCACCTGAATTACCGGAAGTGTCCGGTCGCTCGCGCGCTCCAATAAGCGCTGCCCTGGTAACGCTGGGCTTTGCGGCGCACCTACTGGCGGCGGAATGCCGTGTTCAGTTTGCAGCTCCCGGGTGTTCGTTCGCGCACTGGCCCGCACGCGGCTCTCAGCTGCTGCCGCGCTCTCTGGAGCGTCCGGAATGCGTTACTTTTCCCGATCCTTGCTTTTCGGTAATTCTAAAAATAGCACAGCAGCACCGGTTTGTCAATCGGCTTTTTGTGGAAAAACGGTTGAATTCTGCCGGAAAGGATGCTATTATTTATTCTGCTATAGTATGTGCATTGCACAAAACGGAACAAACATGAAGATTGGCTTTGTCCTGAGGAGTAGAGCATGAACGAAAATCAAACCACTTACCCCACCGGCGCACAGGATGAGGAAGAGATCGACCTCGTCGCGCTCATGGTGACCCTTCTGCACAAGCTCAAGCCCATCCTGCTGACCGCGGTTGTCTGTGCTGTGATCGCTGGCGGCCTTGCCGGGGTAAAGATCCTGCGCGGCGGCGCTGTTTCGGCAGAAGATCAGGTTGCTTATGAAGAGGCTCTGGCTGAGTATCAGCAGAAAGAGAAGGATTATGAGTTTGCTGTGCAGCAGTACGAGCTGACGGCGAAGAGCAACGAGGATGCGCAGTCTAGTGTGCAGGAAGCACTGAAACAGGCACAGGACTATGCAGAAAAGTCGCTGCTAAAAAATCTGGACGTTTATAATGTCTGGACGGCGCAGGCTGACCTTTATATTGACAGCGGCTACAAAATCCAGCCGGGTTCTGCGTATCAGAATGTTGACCCGACCGGTGCGTTGCTGGCTGCATATCAGAAACAGCTGGTCAGCGGTGACTCCATGAATGATGCCGCTGATGCCGTAGGGGTAGATGTGCGCTACCTGAAGGGCGTGGTCACGGTAGAACTTTCCCAGAACGACAGTGGCGAGTATAACGGCGTGATGACCTTGCAGGCGTATGCTGCAGATCAGCAGACCGCAGAGAAAATTCTGAACGCGCTGCTGGGTCGTCTGGATCTGATCCATGATAAAGCGGCAGCTGCTGTGTGCAGCCACAGTGTACGCGTGATTGATCAGAGCGTGACACAGGGGGTCTCCACGGAACTGCGTGCGTTGCAGCAGACGAGCAATGAAGATGTTCAGAATCTGCAGAGCCAGCTGGTGGAACTGCAGAGTGCCCGTCAGGCGCTGGATGACAATCTGGCTTCTGCTAAGAGTACTTGGGAGAGTGCGGAGGAGCCCGCACTGGGCGGCGGCGCTGCCTCCTCGGTGGCAAAGTACCTGCTCATTGGCTTCCTGCTGGGCGGTGTGCTTGCCTGCGGCGTGGTCGTGGTCAGGTTCCTGCTGGACGGCATGGTCTACTCGGCCAGCGAGCTGAACCGCTCCACCGGCCTGCCCGTGCTGGGCGCGCTGGCCAGTGACCGCACCAAGAAGGCCGGAAAGCTGGATGCAAAGCTCTATCAGATGGAGGGCCGCCCCGATGGCAGCGCGGACGCTGAGATGCTCTGCCTGATGGCTCAGACCATCCGCAGCCGCGCCCCGGAGGCGAAGAATATTCTGGTCACCGGCGACCTGCCTGCGGACCAGCTGGAAGCACTGGCCGCTGCCTTGCAGGCCACGGAACCCCTGCGCGGCCAGAGCGTGACCGCCGCCGAGAGCATCCTCAAGGCCGCTGCCACCGTGCCCCATGTGGTGGCTGCCGATGCCATTGTGCTGGCTGCCGACTGCACGGTCACCCGCACCGATGCCGTGCGGGAGCAGAACGAGAAGATCGTTCGGCTGGGCAAGCAGATCCTGGGCTGCATCGTATACGAATAAGCAAAAATAAAATAAACCTCTCAGTCTCGCATTCGCTCGCCAGCTCCCCTGATAGGGGAGCCCTTGGCAAAGAGGGCAGGTCGTACTTGCCGAAGAAGCAGATGCGGACTGGGAGGTTTTACTGTTTTAATGCTGAAATCAACCCTTGGGCGGCCAGCTGCCCGGCATAGAGGGCCTCGTTCAGGTTGTTGCCGTGCCCGCCGATCTCTATGAGCAGGCTGCCGGGGGTCAGATCCTGATTGTAGAACCGGTAGCTGAACAGGACCGGGCGGGTGAAGCCGGGGTACAGGCCCTCCATGGCGGTTTCCCAGGCGGCGGCAAAACGGAGGTTGAGCCGGTAGTTGGGCAGGCTGACCGTGGTGCCGTTGTCGCACCCGCAGATGATCATCACCTGCGCTGCCTGCCGCCCGTTGACGGTGCACACCGGGGCCATGCGGGAACCGTTCTCAGTCTCGATGGCATCCCGGTGGATATCCAGCACGATCTTGATGCTGGGATACTGCGATAAGTATTGCTGCACCACCGCGCGGCTGTTGGCATAGCTGCCGGTGTAGCTGGGGTAATCGTTCAGGGTCTCATCGTGCAGGGTGTTGAGTCCGGCGGCATTGAGGGTGTCCGCCATCACCCGGCCCACGGCGCACATGTTGAGGTCCCGGTCGGTGGTGCGGGAACCGTCCCCCGGGCGGTACCACAGCCCTGCCGAGAGCCGGTAGTCCTCAGTGGCATGAGTGTGCATGATGAGGATCTGCGGGTCGGGGCTGTTCCACTCCACCGCAAAGGGGAGCGGGTTGGTGATCTCGGTGGCAATGTCGGCGCTGGAGACGCTGGTGTTGTTCTTGATGCTGCCGCTGCCGCAGGGAATGTATTTCTCCCCGCTGCCCTGCGGATAGTTCTTTTCCAGGATGACCCCGGCTCCCTCCGGGCGGGCCTCATCGCCTTCCAGCGGGACAAGGTAGGCTTCAATGTCACCGGCAGGCAGGGCGGGAGCCTCCTGTGCAGGCTCTGCCTGTGTTTCCTGCGCGGGTTTGCTCACGGCCTGTGCGGCATTCTCGGAGAGGTCTTTCCGGCTCAGGTAAAGGGCGGTCTGCACGGCTGGCAGCGGCCCGATGACCACCGCTGCCAGCGTGAGGAGCAGCTGGTGCGCAAACAGCGCAAGCCCCAGCGCAAGGCCTGCCGCTGCCGCAAAAGGCAGGGGATGCCCGCACCCTGCCATTTCCCGCCTGCGCATGGAACCTCACCCCCTTCTGCAAAATAGATATGAGAGAACCGCTCCGTCAATGCGAACGGATTGCTGCCTCTCCCAGTAGGAGGGGCAGGCCGGCAGCAGCATAAATCTGGCCCCTATCAGGGGAGCCGGCGAGCGAATGCGGGGCTGAGCGGGTTACCCCACCAGCCAGCACAACTGCGCCACACTCAGCTTTGGCTGCAGGGCCCGGTTGATGGCAGCCCCCAGCAGGGCCGCGCCGTGGGCGATGACCCCGTCCAGATCCCGGGGCGTGACGACTAGATCCCGGCCCTCTTCGGCCTGCATCAGGGTGGGGATGCCCGCCGCAAGGACAGGCACACCCAGCCGGGCGGCATCCAGATGCCGGGAGTGGTCGGGCTGGGCCGGGTGGAGCCCGGTGTCTGAAAACTGGAGCGTCCGGCCCAGCCGCTCCGGCTCAGCAGAGCAAAGGCTGTCCACACAAAGCAGGGCGGCGGGGCGCAGCTCCCGCACCAGTGCCCCGGCCAGCTGCTGTAAGCTCAGGCCGGTGGCCGCCGATACCCCCGGAGCTACAGCCGCCACCGGCCGGATGCCCGGCACCGGTGCGGTGCGCGGCCCCATGGTCACGAACACCTTCTGCACCGTGCGGGGGCCCAGAGCATCCGCCGTGACCCGGCGGTTGCCCACCCCCAGCACCAGCACCGGGCCTTCGGGCGGCAGCAGGGGCCGAAGCTCTGCAGCGGCGGTTTCGATCACGGCGCTGTCCCGCTCGTCCAACAGGCTCACGCTGGGGACCTCCAGTGTCACATACCGGCCCCGCGGCCGCGCCAGCCCCTCCCGCGCGATTTCTACCCGGGTGATCGTCACGCCGCCCTGACGGGCCGTTGCCACGCGCACCCCGGCGGGCAGGGCGGTCCCGCCCGGCTGGCCGAACAGTTCATCGGCAAGGTCAGTTTCCCGCATTTTGCATCCCCCATCCGGCTGAATTTCCGTATTTGGGCGCTTTTCCCGCCCAAACGGTACCAGAAGTATGGGAAAATGAAAAAATTCTAAACAAAAATTCAAAAAAGGCTTGCGCTGGTACGGCAAATATGGTATCATAAGGTGCGCTGTTATAGGTAGCCAAGGAGGTGGAACGAATGCCTAACATCAAATCTCAGAAGGACCGCGTCGTGCAGGCTGCTGCAGAGCAGGCTCACAACAAGGCCATTAAGACCAACCTGAAAACAGTCGTCAAGAAGGCAGACGCTGCCATCGATGCGAATGCCGCTGACAAGGACGCAACCGTCCTGGCTGCTGTTTCCGCGATCGACAAGGCTCGCGCTAAGGGTGTCATCAAGAAGAACACCGCTTCTCGCAAGATCAGCCGTATGGCCAAGCGTGCAAACAAGAACGCCTGATTTACGACAGATCAAGTGATCGACTGACGAACAAAACCTCTGTATCGGGAACCCGATACGGGGGTTTTTGTTTTTCCAGCAGCTGTTCCGGGGGCAGGGGGGCGGGCTGCTCTGCCAGCGCCCAGAACGCCAGCCTGCAGGCACAGCAGCCGCCAGCACCAGCCGGGCCAGGAGCACAGCGGGATGATGTAAGGGGCCTCGCTGCCGGGCAGGAACACCGCCGCCGCGCAGAGCACAAGGGCGGTCCAGCCCTCCCATAGGATCGTTGCAAGGGTCTCGCGCATGACTATCATCTCCTTTTCTGGAAAAGTATACCATGCAGAGGGCGCGAATCGGCGCAGAAAAGGACGATGCACGAAAAACGTGTATCGTCCCGGGAAGGGTCCTGCTTCAGTTCTGGTCGTGGCTGCGGCCCACCAGTGAACAGACTACCGCCGCAGACAAGGCTGGTGGTGATGCTGCAGCCGCGGCGGTCAGCCCGCCGGTCAGGATGCCGATGGCTCCCTCTTCGGCAAGGGCGGTACGCACGCCTTTGGCAAGCAGGTGACCGAAGCCCAGCAGGGGAACGGTGGCACCGCAGCCTGCAAACTCGGCCAGCGGCGCGTACCACCCAAGGGCCGAGAGCACCACGCCCGCCACCACATAGCCTGTCAGGATGCGGGCGGGGGTCAGGGCGGTCAGGTCGAGAAAGAGCTGGCCCACCACGCAGATGGCCCCGCCTGTAACGAATGCCCAGAAATAGTTCATGTGTTCCCTCCGTTCTGTTCCTCCGGGGCAGCAAGCTCCACCAGGTGCGAGATGGCGGGGATGCTCTCCTTCTGCAAAAAGGTGGTCTGGCTCATCAGTGCGCCTGTTGCCAGAAAGAGCACCCGGCGCTGCCCCCGCCGCTCCAGCCGGGGCAGGAGATGCCCGCAGAGCACTGCTGCACAGCACCCCGGCCCCGAAGCGCCGCTGTGCACCGACTGGCCCTCGGCATCATAGAGGAGGGAACCGCAGTCTATATGGTTCTTGAGGAGCAGGCCCTCGGCGGCCAGCAGCTCCCGGAACAGCTGACTGCCCACATGGCCCAGGTCGCCGGTGCAGATGGCATCGAACTCCTGCGGCTGGGTGTTGGTATCGGTGAGGTAGCGCAGGAGCGTTGCCGCCGCAGCAGGAGCCATGGCGGCCCCCATGTTGTTGATGTCCCGGATGCCCAGATCCTGCACCCGGCCAAAGGTCACGGCCCGGATGCCGACCCCCTGCCCAACAGGGCGGAGCAGGCAGGCCCCTGCCGCCGTGGCAGTCCATTGGGCGGTGGGGGTGCGCACGGCTCCGTAGGAAAGCGGGGTGCGGAACTGCCGCTCGGCGGTGCAGAAGTGGCTGGAGGTCATGGCCAGCAGGCCGTCTGCCATTCCGGCGCTGCACAGGCAGGCCCCAACACCCAGCGCCTCGGCCATGGTGCTGCAGGCTCCGAACAGCCCCGCAAAGGGCAGGCCCAGCGCCCGGGCCGCATAGCCCGAAGCCGTGCACTGGGCCTGCAGGTCTCCGGCCAGCAGGAGGCTCACATCCTTTTCGGTGGCGTGGGCTTTTTTCAGGCAGAGCCGTGCCGTCTGTAATTGCAGCTGCGTTTCAGCGGCCTCCCAGCTGGCCTGCCCGAGGCGGTTGTCACTGTGCAGTTCATCGAACTCTGCCGCCAGCGGGCTTTCGCCCTCCTTTTTGCCGCCGATGCAGGCGTGTGCGGCGATGACAGGTGGTTTTTGGGAAGATCAGGGTGTCACCCCGGCGGGTCGCCATGAAAAATCCCCCTTTCAGGGCTGTTTTTCTTTGGGATTTGTGCTATAATAGCGCTCGTGCGATATTCTGCTCCATCCGCTCTGCCGGGAAACTGCAATTTTTGCACCCCGGCAGGCGTATTGTAGACAGAGTGGTCAGCCGCCCAGCAGCCAGAGCACCCCGCCGTAGACCACAGCGGCCAGCGTGCCGTACACGATGACCGGCCCTGCAATGGTGAACATCTTGGCTCCGGTGCCGCAGACCCTGCCCTCGGGCTTGAACTCGATGGCGGCGCTGACCACGGCGTTGGCAAAGCCCGTGATGGGCACCAGCGAGCCTGCCCCGGCTCTGGCGGCAAGCTTCTGGTAGAGGCCCAGCGTGGTCAGCAGGGCCGACAGCACGATGAGGGTGCAGCTGGTCAGGGTGCCGGCAAGCTCGGCATCCAGCCCCATGCCAAGATACCACCCGCGCAGCACCTCGCCCAGCAGGCAGATGCCGCCGCCCACGCAGAAGGCCCACAGGCAGTCGGAGCCCAGAGGGGAGCGGGGGCCGACCTGTTTCACCCGCCGCGCGTATTCTTCCGCTGTCATCTTCATGGCTGTCACCTCGGGCTTAGGATGCCCCCGGAGAAACATAATATACAGAAAACGAACCGAGAAAGAAGGTCTCTTATGAATCAGCAGCAACCCATCCACCGCCGCCGCCTGACCCGGGCAGAGATCCGGCGGCGGCGACGCAACCGCGCCATCCGCCGCATCGCCGGGCTGACCCTTGTGGTCTGCGTGGCCGTGGGCGGTGTGTCTTTCCTGCTTTCCCGCCGCAAGGCCCCGGTGCCCACGGCGGATGCCGCCGGGAGCGCCGCCAATAGTGCGGCCGGCAGTCTGCCATCGGCTGCGCCGGGCAGCAAGGCGGAGAGCAGCGCCGTGAGCGGAGCCGCCGCCGAGAGCGTGGAGAGCCGGGATAACCTGCTGGGCCTGACCGCCGCCGAGGCGAAGGCCATGCTGGCCGACCCGCTGATGATCCTTGTGAACCACACCAATAAGATGCCGGAAAACTACACCTTTGAGACCGCCGAGTGCGGCTCCAAGACCGCAGTGAACAAGACCCTGCAGACCGTGGCCTGCAATGCCTTTCTGGAGCTGCAGAAGGCTGCTGCTGCGGAAAATGTGACCGTCTGGATGCAGAGCGGCTACCGCAGCGTGGCCTACCAGACCAATCTCTACGAGAAAAAGACCAATTATTATAAGCAGCAGGGCTATGACGATGCCAAGGCGAAGGAAATGGCCGCCGCCGTTGTCAACCCGCCGGGCTACTCCGAGCACAACTGCGGTCTGGCTGCAGACCTGAACAGCCCTGAGCACACCGGCCTGGACGAGGGCTTTGAGAACACGGCTGCTTTCCGCTGGCTCTGCCAGCACGCCGGGGAGTACGGGTTCATCCTGCGCTACCCCAAGGGGGCCGAGGAGAAGACCGAGATCACCTATGAGCCCTGGCACTGGCGCTATGTGGGCGTGGAAAATGCCGCAAAGATCAACGCCAGCGGCCTGTGCTTTGAGGACTATATCGCCGCCCTGCAGCAGATCGCGGGCTGAGCGGCAAAGCGCTGGTGAAGAAACCGTAAAATCTTCTGTCTGCCGTTTGCAATTCGGGCTTTGATATGGTAAGATAACAATGGTTCGTTGTCGGAAACTCTTCCGCGTGGGCGAACCGGTGTAAAACAGATAAAAGAGGGAATAATCCATGAAACTTCGTGCTAAAATCATTCTGACCGCTGCTTCTCTGGCCCTGAGCTGTGCTCTGCTGGCCGGCTGCGGTTCTTCTTCCGGTTCTACCGCTTCTTCTGCCGCGTCCTCTGAGCCTGCCTCCACTGTGCTGAGCCAGGCCTCCAGCATCCCGCTGGGCGAGGACAACAGCACCGATGCCCTGAACGCACCGTTCGAGACCCTGCTGAACGCCAACCCCATCTCCAACCAGTTTGAGATCGCTGCCATGAACATTGAGTACGATT
>ENA-OPYX01001191-OPYX01001191.1-human-gut-metagenome-genome-assembly--contig:-NODE-1191-length-14316-cov-3.508704_pt1 | contig 14316 bp, 10 predicted proteins | sample MGYA00242639_ERZ504486 | MGnify/ENA primary metagenome ERZ504486 (study PRJEB26092, sample SAMD00036296) | human gut metagenome | host: Homo sapiens | study: EMG produced TPA metagenomics assembly of... | reverse complement strand
GCAAGTGCGCCTTATTACCCGCACTCTTGCGTTTCATGTAGGCTAACTCTTTAAGCCCATGCGGGGAGCGTGTACCCCTTTCCACGCTTCCCGTTATGGGCTGTTTGTCGTTCCGTAAAAGCATATCCGCTGTTGATGTGCTTTTGCAGGCCGACAAAGCCTTATTGTTCCTTGATAAAGAAAGCCCGCAAGATAACGGCGGTGCAGTATAACAGGCAAACGAATACATACCGCTTATATCGAGCCGAACAGCGGGTACGCCAGGACAGCTTTTCACACAGGGAAAGTCGAGCGAGAAATACCGCGCTGCAAAACAGGTTTAGCAGCTTGTGGGCAACGACATATAGGCGGGACAAAACGCCTTTATAGCCATAGTCCGAGCGTTAAGAGCGTCGCAGGCATTGGGTAAAGCTGCCTTAAATGAGCAGGGGTGAAACTCCCGCGGTGCTGCCGCTGACAGCCGTTCGTTTCTGCCTTTCATTTTTAATCTTTTTGTTATCCCACGAAAGGGGGATTTTACATTATGGAACAAACAAAGCAAACAACAAAATCACCGGTTGTGCGCGAATACAAAATCGGGGATATTACCTATATTGTCAAAGCCGTTGTTAAGGACGGTGTAAAAAGAGGACGCCGCGACAAAGGTACGCCGCTTAATCCATAATGACTTAAACCGGGGAAAAAGCCCGGTATAATGCCGAAAATGTAATCCTATTGCAGACGGACGACGGGTTTTGTGGTATAATACATATAACCTGTTTGTCCGGCTGTCGGAATAGGAGGTAACATGAAACAGTCGGATAAAATTGACCGCATACTATTTTCGTGCGGCGCAACAAATAGATACTTTGTACCTTGACAATCAAATGCAAAAACTTCTTTACCACGCAAGCCAAAACGGGATTGCCGCCTTTGCGCTGTATGTGGATAACGGTTATAACGGTTTGAACTTTAACGTCCCGCATTTTCCCTCATGCAGCAGGATATGAGCGACGGGCGCATTAGTAAAATCGTTGCTACGAGCCTTGACCGTATTTCCCGTAACAGTTTCAGATGTGCTTGCTTTTGCAGATTACGCCGTTTCTACGGGCATTTCTCTGGAACAATCAACGGCGACCATGCAACGCTGGATTGGAATCAGACAGCTATATGCTGCACTTGCCGCGAAAGGTGGTGAGTGCAAATGACAAAGACCTTTTCTTTTCAGCAGATTGCTGTCCCCAAAGTGTTAAGCGAAGAAGTCCGCGAAGCCATTTCAAATAATGTTTTGCAATTCTATGTGCGCGATCAGCAGCAGGAAGCGCAGGACGAGGGCATAACGGCTTTATATGAACGCCTTTCACAAGAGGACAAATTAGAGGGTGAGAGCAACAGTATTGCCAACCAAAAGAAGATATTGGAACGGTACTGCCGGGAGCATGGAATTACCGCTTATCGACATTATGACGAGGACGACGGGTATTCCGGTACAAACTTCAACCGCCCCGGATTTCAACGTATGCTTGCCGATATAAAAGCTGGAAAAATCAAGCGCGTTATCGTCAAAGATATGTCCCGTTTCGGGCGTGATTATCTGCAAGTCGGTTTCTACACCGATATGCTGTTCCCCGATTTTGGCGTGCATTTTGTCGCGGTTAATGACGGAGTTGACAGTACGCGGGGCGAAAACGAGTTTACCGCAATCCGCAACGTGTTCAACGAAATGTATGCCCGCGATACTTCAAAGAAGATACGCGCTACTTGGCAATCAAAGGGAAAATCCGGCGAACACCTTACTACAATCCCGCCTTATGGCTATATGAAAGACCCCGACAACAAAAAGAAGTGGATTATTGACGAGGAAGCCGCAGCCGTTGTGCAGCAGATTTTCGCATTGTGCGTTTCCGGCATGGGACCGACACAAATTGCAAAATGGTTAGAGAAAAGCGAAATCCTCAATCCTACTTTCTATTGGTTGTCAAAGGGTATGAAAGTCGGCAACAAGCCGAAGCCGGGGGCAAACCCGTACAAGTGGACGAATGAAACGGTTTCCCGTATGCTTGAAAAGATAGAGTATTTAGGGCATACCGTAAACTTCAAGACCCGAAAGCAATCCTACAAGAGCAAAAAGAAGTTGTGGAACGACCCGTCCGAATGGGTGATCTTTGAGAACACGCAGCCGCCGATTGTAGAGGAAAGTGTATTTCTCATTGTGCAGAACATACGCAAATCCCGCCGCCGCCCCACCAAAATGGGCGATATGGGTATTTTCTCCGGGCTGCTTTATTGTGCAGAGTGCGGCGGTAAAATGTATCAATGCCGAGCAACGAACTTCACCGAAGAACAGAAGTATTTTATCTGTTCAACCTATCGGAAAGGCAAAGACTTGTGTACGACCCATTCAATCAAAAATGTTGTTCTGTATGAAATCGTTTTGAAAAACCTACGGGAAGCAATCGACTATGTAACAGAGCATGAAGCCGAGTTTGTGCAGGAAGCAGCAGACAGCCGTTTGCGAGAGCGCGACGCAGAGTTTTCCCGCAAGCGCGAAACACTTTCCAAAGCTGAAACCCGTATTGCCGAGTTGGATAATCTGTTTAAGCATTTATATGAGGACAATGTAACCGGGAAATTGTCTGACGAACGGTTTATCAAAATGTCCCATGATTACGAATTGGAGCAGAGCAATCTAAAAGCTATGGCAGAAGTGCTACGGGAAGAAATCAAGCAGCAGGAAAAACAAAAGACCAACGTTAAAGCGTTTATCAGCGCGGTAAAGAAGTACACCGATATGCAGCAGCTTGACGCTGCTATGCTACGGGAGTTTATAGACCGTATCGAAGTTTCCCATACCGACAAAAAATCCAAGACAAGGAAATCACGAATTGTATACAACTTCATCGGTGCATTTGATTTTGAACGGGCGAAAGAAAAAGCCCAAAAATACAACGGAAAAAACAGCAAAAGAAACGGCAATAGCCGTTTGGCTAACACCGTTCCATTGCTAAAAACTTGTTTTCATTGTAATTCACCTGACCCCCAATTAAGGCGGGGTTCTTTTTTTTGAAAACAAAAAGGTAAAATCTCAATATATTTATAATAATTGCAAAGTTATTTTATTTACAGCAGACATATTTCGTGATATGCTTAGGTCAGCATCAGGGAAATACCTGATAGTGAAGCGGATATAAGCAGATAAGGAGATTAAAATTATGCAGACTAAAATGAGAGAAGAATTTGCAAAGATTTTTGGAGAAGGAAGAGAGCCTGAGTTTTATTTTGCACCAGGACGTGTTAATCTGATTGGAGAGCATACCGATTATAACGGCGGTCATGTATTCCCATGCGCACTCAGCATTGGTACTTACGCTCTGGCAAGAAAGAACGACTGCGGCAAGATGCGTTTTTACTCCCTGAATTTTACCAGATTTGGAATGCTAGCAGTAGAGGGACCGGCACAGGAGTTTACAAATGTTTTGGCAGATAACTGGTGCAATTACCCGAAGGGTGTTATGTGGGCATATACACAGAAGGGTTATACCATTGATAGCGGTCTTGATATTTTATATTATGGAAATATTCCGAATGGTTCTGGTCTTTCCTCCTCAGCATCTATCGAAGTTGCAACAGCTGTTATTTTAAATGATCAGTTTGGCTTTGATGTTGATATGGTTGAAGTCAGCAAGATCTGCCAGTTCTCAGAGAACAAATTCAACGGCGTAAACTGTGGTATCATGGATCAGTTTGCTATCGCAATGGGAAAAGCAGGTCATGCAATCTTCCTTGATACAGCAGATCTTTCCTATACCTATGCACCGCTTGAGCTTACAGGTGCAAAGATTGTAATTGCATGCAGCAACAAGAAGAGAGGACTTGCAGATTCCAAGTATAATGAAAGAAGAAGCCAGTGTGAGACAGCACTTGCACAGCTTCAGGCAGTAAAGCCAATCAACAGCCTTGGTGAGCTTACAGAGGAAGAGTTTGATGCCATTGCAGATACAATCACCGATCCGGTAAACAGAAAGAGAGCAAAGCATGCTGTATATGAGAATCAGAGAACTATCCGTGCAGTAGAGGCACTTAAGAATAACGATATCGCACTGTTTGGAAAGCTCATGAACGAATCTCATGTATCACTGCGTGATGACTACGAGGTAACAGGAATTGAGCTTGATACCTTAGCTGAGACTGCATGGGAGCAGCCAGGTGTAATCGGTTCCAGAATGACAGGAGCAGGCTTTGGAGGCTGTACCGTAAGTATCGTAGAAGATGACAAGATTGATGCCTTCATCGAGAACGTAGGAAATGTATATAAGGATAAGATCGGCTATGCAGCAGACTTCTACGTAGTAACTGTAGGTGACGGCGCACATAAGATGTAATACCAGGGGCGAAAAGCAACGGAGCAATTCGTAAGTATTACTTAACTTAGAAAAAAGACTTTTTAGAAAGGCATGGTAGAGTGATGACAGTATATGAGGCAATCGCAGCACTCGTTCAGTATGGAATTGATACAGGACTGACACCTGAGTGTGAGCGCATTTATACAACAAATCAGCTGCTTGAAATCATGCAGCTTGATGATTATGAGGAACCGGTAGAAACGACAGCAGCACCGTTAGAGGAAATTTTAGATGTGCTGCTTGCAGATGCATGCAGTCGTGGACTGACACAGGACAGCGTAGTGTACCGTGATTTGTTTGACACAAAGCTGATGAATGCGCTTATGCCAAGACCGTCACAGGTAAGAGAGGCATTTTGGAAGGAATATAAGGAAAGTCCAGAGAAGGCAACCGAATATTTCTACAAGCTGAGTCAGGATTCAAATTATATCCGCCGCTATCGTGTATGCAAGGATATGAAGTGGATGACCGCCACTGAATATGGCGATCTTGATATTACAATCAATCTGTCAAAGCCAGAGAAGGATCCAAAGGCGATTGCAGCAGCACGTACACAGAAGCAGAGCGGCTATCCAAAATGTCTGCTTTGCATTCAGAACGAAGGCTATGCAGGACGTGTTAACCATCCGGCAAGACAGAACCACAGAATCATCCCGATTACAATCAATCAGTCTCAGTGGGGCTTCCAGTATTCTCCATACGTGTACTATAATGAGCATTGTATCGTATTTTGCGGAGAGCATTCACCGATGAAGATTGACCGCAGCACATTTGTAAAGCTGTTTGATTTTGTCGGCCAGTTCCCGCATTACTTCCTTGGATCAAATGCTGATCTTCCAATCGTAGGCGGTTCTATTCTGACACATGATCATTTCCAGGGCGGTCACTACGAGTTTGCAATGGCAAAGGCTCCAATTGAGACACCAGTAACAATCCCAGGCTACGAGGATGTAGAGGCAGGTATTGTTAAGTGGCCTATGTCAGTTATCCGTATTCGCCATAACGACAGAGAGCGTCTGATTGATCTGGCTGATCATATCTTAAAGGCATGGAGAGGCTACACCGATGAGGAAAGCTTCATCTTTGCCGAGACAGATGGAGAGCCACATAACACAATCACGCCAATTGCAAGAAAGAAAGACGGCATCTTCGAGCTTGATCTTGTGCTTAGAAACAACATCACAACACCAGAGCATCCGCTTGGCGTTTATCATCCGCACGAAAAGCTGCATCATATCAAGAGAGAAAATATCGGTCTTATCGAAGTTATGGGACTTGCCGTACTGCCGTCACGTCTAAAAGGCGAGTTGTCAGCACTCAAAGAGGCTATTCTTGCAGGAAAAAATCTTCGCGAAGACGAAGTTCTGGCAAAGCATGCTGATTGGGCAGAAGAATTTATGGCTTCCTACGACAAGATAGACGAATCCAACATCGATGCAATTTTACAGGACGAGGTAGGAAAAGTATTCGCACAGGTTCTGGAAGATGCAGGTGTCTATAAGCGCACAGAAAGCGGAAAAGAAGGATTCCTTCGTTTTATCGGAACATTATAATTAGCGTTATATTTTTTCAATATAGGGTTGAAATCAATCCAATAAAGGGATAAAATAGTGTATGAAAATAGAACCAAAATTTTGTTTTCACAACGATAAAACTGAAAGAATATAATTTATGCGAAAAAAAAATATAATACTTGCGGGGGCATTGACACTGATGGCAGCTGCTATCAGCGCCTGTGCCCCCGCAGGTTCAAACAGCAACAAAAAGGGACTAGAGGCATATCAAAACGGGGCATATCAAAATGCCGTGTATTTATTTAAGCAGGCAATAACGCAGGAGCCGTCAGAGGATGCCTACTATTGTAATTTGGGTCAGGCCTATTGCGCTCAAAGGGTATTATGAGGAAGCAATCGAAAGCTTCACTCAAGCTCTGCAGCTAGGAGGCAGTTCTTTCTATAGCTATAGAGGAATGGGACTTGCCTACAATGGTTTAGAAGAATATGAAAAAGCAATAGAAAGCTTTCAGCAGGCGATAGAAGCTGCCGGGTCACTCGACAGCTCCTGTCGCCTTGATGTGGTTGGATATCGCGCAGAAGCCAAAATGAAGCTTGGCGACTATGAGGGATCACTTGAGGATTACAATGAGCTCATTGAGGCAGGCTATCGTTTGCGTGACATATATCAGCTGACAGGAAATGTATATCTTTTAATGGATGATGTAGATCAGGCACTTCACTGTTATCAGGAGTGCCTTGATATAGATAACCGCAACTACGAGGGATATCTGACGATGGCAGATGCATTAAAAAAGGGCAGAAGCACAAGATGCGCGCCAGGTCGTGCTTAATGCAGCATTAGAGGTCATTCCCTACGAGGCAAAGGATTGGTGCTACCGCGGGCGTATTTATTTAGAGCTAGAGCAGACAGATGAGGCATTTTCTGCATTTGAGGAATCTTACAACAAAGGATATGCACAGGCAGGGTATTATCTTGGCTATTGTTATGAACTTCAGGGAAAAAGTGAGGAGGCCATAAATCTTTATCAGGAACAGATAAAGCACGATCCACAGGATGCCGGGCTTTACAATCAGCTTTCATCGTGCCTTGTTCGTCAGGGAGAATATCAGGATGCGCTGATTATGATTCAAAAAGGGATGCAGCTGGCAGATGAGAGCCAGATGGCAGATTTTTTATGGAATGAAAGCATCTGCTATGAAAAAATGGGGAACTACGATACGGCAATTGAAAAACTGATGAGTTATTTAGAGCAGTATCCGGCAGACAAAGATGCCAAAAAAGAACTGGCATTTTTGTACTCCAGATGATGCAGGAAAGGCAGGTATTCTATGAAAAGACTACTATTTATTTACAACTTACATTCTGGAAAAGGACTGATTCGAAATCATCTGGCAGATATTATTGATACATTCAATAAGGCTGGATACGAGACTGTTGTATACTCGACACAAGAGCGGGCAGATGCGACAAGACTTGCAAAGGAATTGGGTGCTGCCTATGATCTTGTAGTATGCAGCGGTGGAGACGGCACATTAAGCGAGGTGCTTGATGGTGTGATGACTATTGACGAAAAAAGACGTCCAAAGATTGGCTACATTCCGGCAGGCTCCACTAACGATTATGCGTATAGCCTCGGCCTTCCGTCACAGATGAAGCGCTGTGCAAATGTGATTGCAGAGGAAAAATTCCGTGCTGTCGATGTAGGTAAATTTCAGGAAAACAGCTACTTCGTCTATGTAGCAGCATTTGGTGCATTTACAGAGGTTTCCTGGAACACACCGCAGAAAACAAAAAATGCGTTAGGCCATAACGCTTATATATTAGAAGGAATCCGTCAGGTTGGAAATCTAAAACCATATCAGGTGCGCTTTTCATTTGGCGACGAGGAGATTGCAGGAGAGTGCATTTATGCAATGGTCTACAATTCATTCAGCGTAGGCGGCATGAAGAACATAAGCGGACAAAATGTAGAGCTTGACGATGGCAAGCTAAATCTTATGATCGTTTACAGACCAGATAATGCAGTAGATTTTTCTGTTATGCTGGCAGATCTAGTAACAAAGAATCCAAATTCAAAGTTTATAGCAAATTATGAGATTTCAGATCTTATAGTTGAAAGCGACAGTGATATTGACTGGGTGCTTGACGGAGAATATGGCGGAAGCCACAAGAAGGTTCATATTCAGGCAATGCCGCAGGCAATGAAGATTGCAGTGCCAGCCGAAACGATTCCACAAGAAAAGTAAATAAAATTCAAAAAACTCTTTACAAATGAGGGGACTTCCTGTATAATATAAAGTTGCTAAGGTATTGCGCAAGTGGCTGTTTGATGCTTCAACAGGAAGCCAATGGCGTGAATAAAAGAAAGGCGTACCTGGGCATACATAGAAACAGTGTGAGAATTGTTTACAGAAAGGACAATGCACATGGAAAAAGAAGTATTAAAGGAACGTTTGACAAAGTTAGTTGAAATTGGCCTTAGCAAGAATAAGACGCTGGATTTCAATGATGTAAATGATTTTTTTGCCGGTGAAACCCTGACACCAGAAGAACTGGAATTTGTATACACATATCTGGAACGCAAGAAGATTGATGTTCTGCGTGCCGCAACAGAAGATATGGCAGCAGATGATTTTGATAAAGATATAGATTTTTCAGATGATGAGGAAGATGTTGATCTTGACGCAATTGATCTGCTTGAGGGTGTAGGAACAGAGGATCCTGTCCGTATGTATTTAAAGGAGATCGGTACAGTACCGCTTCTTACAGCGGATGAGGAGATGGAGCTTGCAAAGAGAAAGGCTCAGGGCGATGAGTCCGCAAAAGAGCGTCTGATCGAGGCAAACCTTCGTCTTGTAGTCAGCATTGCAAAGCGTTACACCGGACGTGGCATGAGCTTTCTGGATCTTGTTCAGGAAGGAAATCTAGGACTTATCAAGGGTGTAGAGAAGTTTGACTATACCAAGGGATATAAGCTTAGTACCTATGCGACATGGTGGATTCGCCAGTCTGTCACAAGAGCACTTGCTGATCAGGCAAGAACCATCCGTGTTCCTGTTCATATGGTTGAGACAATTAACAAGATGTCGAAGATGCAGCGTAAGCTGACGCTGGAGTTAGGCTATGAGCCAAGCGTTGCTGAGCTGGCTAAGGCACTTGATATGTCAGAGGATAAGGTTATGGAGATCATGCAGATTGCAAGAGAGCCAGCATCCCTTGAAACACCAATCGGTGAGGAAGATGATTCCAACCTTGGTGATTTTGTTGCCGATGTCAATACAGTCACACCGGAAGGAAATGTAGAATCCGTTATGCTGCGCGATCATATCGATGCCTTGCTCGGAGATCTTAAGGAGAGAGAGCGTCAGGTAATCGAGCTTCGTTTTGGCTTACGGGACGGCCATCCGAGAACACTTGAGGAAGTCGGCAAGGAGTTCAACGTAACAAGAGAGCGTATCCGTCAGATCGAGGCAAAGGCTTTAAGAAAGCTTCGTAACCCAGTAAGAAGCAAGAGAATCCGTGATTTCCTTGCGTAACAAAAAGAAAAAAATAAGACAGCCTTTGGGCTGTCTTATTTTTTATATTATTTTGCAATTTCCATCATTAATCTCATTGGAACGTAGTGATAAACTTAGACATTGCGATCCGGAGAGAGTGTGCCGTGAGCAAGAGCGGCAAGATCATACAGCTGCTCGCAGTACTTTGTAACAGACTCATCCTCAGCGTGAGCCAGAACATACTGAACAAGCGGATGTGTAAGATTTAAGACAAGTGTTTCATCTGGTGTACCAAAGTCCATACCAGACATGCCATACATCTTCATCATCTCCTGCATTCTTCTTCCTTCCTCAGAAAGAGTCATAACACAAGCCATAGAAGCATCCTTTAATTTTTCAGCCTTAACAGTCAGCTTATCATTATTTAATGCCTTGTGGAAGAGTGCAGTCAAAGACTCGCTGTCCTTCTTCAAGGTTTCCTTCTCCTCATCAGATGTTTCCTCCTTAAAGGAATCAGTCAGATCAGAGTCAATGCGTACAAACTTAACATCAGGATTCTTCTGCTCTAATCTTGTGATAAATGGAGCGTCAATGTTATGCTTTAAGAGAACGGCATTGATGCCTTCCTTTTTAAACATCTCAATATACTGGCTTTGCTCCTTTTCATCAGTTACATAGAAGACCTGATTCTTATGCTTCTCCTCATTCTCCTTTAAGATATCCGGAAGAGTCAGATACTTGCCATTCAAATCCTTAAAGATGATATAATCATTCATCTTCTCAGCGAATTTCTCATCCTTTAAAACACCAAACTTGATAAATGGATTGATGTCATCCCAGAACTTCTCATAATCCTCACGCTTTGTCTTGCACATACCAGTCAGACGGTCAGCAACCTTCTTTGTGATATAATCGGAAATCTTCTTAACAAAGCCATCATTCTGCAGAGCGGAACGTGAAACATTAAGCGGAAGATCAGGACAGTCAATAACACCCTTTAACAGCATCAAGAACTCAGGGATTACTTCCTTAATATTATCGGCAACAAATACCTGATTGTTGTACAGCTTAATTGTACCCTCGATGGAATCATACTCAGTGTTGATCTTCGGGAAGTACAAAATACCCTTTAAGTTAAAAGGATAATCCATGTTCAGATGGATCCAGAACAGCGGCTCCTTGTAATCATGGAATACTCTGTGATAAAACTCCTTATACTCCTCATCGGTACACTCATTTGGATGCTTTGCCCAAAGCGGAGTAGTCTCATTGATTGGCTTAGGAGCCTCAGGTGCTTTTTCGGCCGGCTCAGCTTCAGTTTCAGCCTCAACAGCTTCACCGTCAGCAGCCTTCTTTGCAGCTTCCTCAGCCTTTCTCTTTTCTTCTTCTTCCTTAGCCTTCTTTTCGGCCTCATCTATTCTTGCCTGCTCCTCAGCAGTCTTGATTGCCTCAAAATAAATCGGGATAGGCATGAAAGAACAGTACTTGTCAAGGATTTCCTTTGCACGATATTCATTGCAGAACTCGTAGCTGTCCTCATTTAAGTAAAGAGTGATAGTAGTACCGATCTCAGTTTTAGCGCTGTCAGTCATCTCAAAAGAAGTACCCTCATCAGACTCCCAATGAACAGCCTTAGCTCCTTCCTTATAAGAAAGAGAATCAATCGTTACACGGTCAGCAACCATAAATGCTGAATAAAAGCCAAGACCAAAGTGACCAATAATATCATTACCATTTTCAAACTGGTCCTGATACTTGCTTATGAAGTCTGTTGCCCCTGAAAAGGCAATCTGAGTAATATATTCTTTGACTTCATCTTCAGTCATACCAATACCATTATCCTCTATTTCAATTAAGCTGTTTTTCTCATCAAGTCTAACAGTAACCTTATTATGGACTATTGCTTTACTTCAGCCTCGCCCATAGAAACTAATTTCTTGTACTTAGCAATAGTCATCACAAGCCATTACTTACAAGATTCTCTAATGAAAATATCTGTATCAGAATAAAGACCACTTTTTAATTATTGGTAAAAAATATTTTCGCTGTTAATTGATAAATTACCTTTTTGCATTTTATAAACATCTCCTAAAAGTATATCATTCTAAAATCATCTACTATAATAATATTATAGTTATTGTACTATAAAATGTCAAGAATTTTTTAGCACTCATTTAATGTGAGTGCTAACAATTAATAATTTTGTAATAAATATTGACTCGTTTATGTCCTTTTTATTGTACGTTTTGTACATATTACACAATATTTTGTTTATTTACACCCCTTTTTGTTGACACTTTTTACGACATATGTTAGACTTATTTACAGGATATTAAATATCTTTAAATTTTATTAAAAAAGGAGGTTGTATATTATGAAAAAGAAATTAAAAATGACATTTGCAGTTTCTCTCCTCGTTCCAACTATGGCTGTACCTAGCTTTGGTGCTACATTGGGCGATATAAACAACGATGGACAGATAACAGCTGATGATTCTTCTGCAGCACTTCAAATTTGCTTAACTGGTATTGTTCCGGAAAATTGTTTATTTGAAATGGCTGATGTAAACGGTGATGGTATTGTTGATTCCAGAGATTCAGCACATATTTTACAGAAAGCTCTCGATAATAACTACGAATTTAACAATGGTGAAACAAGTAATATTATTACTGTAAATGGTTCACTTTCACAAGATGACCCGGCTAATAATACATATGCTACTATTGAAGCAGCCTATGAAGCAGCACCAGCTGGTACTGCTGAAAATCCTACTGTAATTTCAATTAATGCCTGGTGTATATAGACTCCATGGTGATGAAAGCAAGAACGGTCTTTCTATTACAAAGGATTATCTTACATTTGTAGGTCTTTCTGACGACCCTAACGACGTAGTTATTGCCGATAACAGAGGTAATAATCAGGGTGCATCAGGTAATTACAACAGTGCTACAGTTGTTTCTAACTGTACAGGTCTTACATTAAAGAATATATCTATTTACAACTATTGTAACGTAGATGTACCATATGCAAAGGACCCATCTCAGGCTCTTACAAAGCGTTCAGACCTTGAAACTCAAGCCTTTGCTTATTTTGGTGGTGGCGATAAGCACTTCTATGATAATTGTCAATTTATTTCAATCCTTGATACATTTGAAAATGATGTAAAACGTGGTTACTACAAGAATTGCTATATTCAGGGTACTAACGACTTTATTATGGGTTGGGGTGGCATACAGGTATTAGATGGCTGTACTATTAACTCTCTCAGCAACCATGTTGTTGGTGGTGGTGAAAAGTTCCTTTTCAAGGATTGTACATTCCAGCTTAACAAACCTGAAGGCACATTACCTACTTACCTTTGCAAGGGTTGGGCTGACATTACTCTTTTAAATTGTCAAATTCCAACTGACAAGGGTACATACCAGTGGACACCTAGTCTTCCTGGACAGTATACATTCCAGTATCGTAATTTAACTGACTCTACTGGAGCAAAAGCAAATATTGTTGATGACAGCTGTGCTATTGAACTTACAGATGAACAGGCTGATGCTTACAACCTATGGAATGTTCTCCGTGGCGATGATGATTGGGACCCTGCAAATTGCAGAACTCAATACGAAAACAAGGGTAGCGAACCTATGCGTGTAGTTACTAACGATGCCATTACAGTAAAAACTGGCGAAGCATCTGGCACAATTACAGCCTCTGTTTATCCTGCCAGAGCAAACCAAAACGTAACATTTACTGCTGAAGGCGATGTTACTATTGAACAAAACGGAAATAAATGTACAGTAACTGCTAACAACCACACTCTTAATCCAACTACAGCTATTGTTACAGCAACAGCATCTAATGGTATTAAGAACAAAACTGTAGTAACTGTTGAACCAAAAATAGAAGATGCTCCTACATTTACTAAAGAACCTACTGTAAATATCAGCAACGGTGCTATAAATGTAGACTATGCTCTTGATTTAGGTGTAGCAAGTAATGATACTTCACTTATTACTTGGTATAGATGTGATGATGCAGAAGGTAATGGTGCTATTGCCATTGCTCGACTCTAAGATGGATACTCCTACTAAGTCATACACTCTTTGCGAAGGTGATATTGGCAAGTATATTAAGATGGTAATTGCTCCAGATAGCGAACTTAGTAAAGTTGGAGATGCTGTTACTGTAATGTATCCAAATCCAATTACTGCGGATGATGTTACTTCTGCAAATATCGACACTAACTTCCAGAGTGTTCCTACTCATCCACCTTTCATTACAACTGATGTATTAAATTCTGTGCTTGAAGATGGTGTAACTCCTTACAGAACTCTCTTAGAAAAGAGTATTCCTGGCACTGTAAAGGGTAAATGGAACTTTATTGGTGACTGGTATTATAACTATGGTTCTGGTACATACGCATCTAATGTAAAGGGTGCTATTACTGGCACTAGATACTGTCGTGCTATTTATGCTCAGCCAACTAATGATTATGGTGATATGTCTGCTGTTGTAGACTTAACTCCAGAAAAGACAGCTGGTCAGGGCTTTGGTAGTGCCGGTCAGTATGAAGAATTATTAATCAAGTTTGACCCAGATACTCAGACAGGCTGTGGTATTCATTATATGAGAAGTAAATCTATGACAAACACTATTGAATTCCAGCTTATGGAATACAAAGACGGTGTTGGTACTCCAATAGGAGATATGCAATACATTCAGGCTGGTTTCAGAGATAGATGTAGAATTACTCTTGATTTAACTGGCACTACACTTACTGCTAATGTTTCTAGTCAGTATGTTGATTGCTTTAACAGGTGAAGGTGTAACACCTATTACACTTACTGGTACAATTACAAATGTTACTAATTTTGGTGGCTTTGAAATTTATCATCAGGGTTCTACAGGTGGTAGATATGTATTTG
>ENA-OPYX01001190-OPYX01001190.1-human-gut-metagenome-genome-assembly--contig:-NODE-1190-length-14324-cov-2.992463_pt1 | contig 14324 bp, 15 predicted proteins | sample MGYA00242639_ERZ504486 | MGnify/ENA primary metagenome ERZ504486 (study PRJEB26092, sample SAMD00036296) | human gut metagenome | host: Homo sapiens | study: EMG produced TPA metagenomics assembly of... | reverse complement strand
CCGGTATTACATTACCCGGATCGTGAATGGCCGGACAAAGAGATTGAGCATGCACCGCTTTGGTGCAGCGTGGATCTGCGTGAATGGAAATCAGGCTCTGATCGACCCGATGAATGTAGAAGAAAAATGGAAATGTTCCAGTTACTGTTAAAACTTGGTTTTAAACATGATTGAGATCGGTTTCCCTGGCAGCATCTCAGATTGAGTACGATTTTTTACGAAATTAGTAGATGAGAACATGATTCCGGATGATGTACAGGTTCAGGTTCTGACACAGTGCAGAGAGCATCTGATCGACCGTACTTTTGAAGCAATTCAGGGAATCAAGAATGTAATTGTACATATTTACAATTCTACATCTGTTCTTCAGCGTGATGTGGTATTCCATAAAGATAAAGAAGCAATTAAGCAGATTGCCATCGACGGAACAAAAATGGTAAAAGAGCGTGCGGCAAAATTTGACGGCAATATCCAGCTTGAGTATTCACCGGAGAGTTTCACAGGTACAGAGGTAGAATTCGCACTTGATATCTGTACTGCTGTACAGGATATCTGGCAGCCGACACCGGAAAATAAGATCATCTTCAATCTTCCGGCAACCGTAGAGATGAATACACCAAACGTATATGCAGATCAGATTGAATGGATGCATAAACATTTCAAAAACAGAGACTCTATAATATTAAGTGTTCATCCTCACAATGACAGAGGAACAGGTATCGCAGCGACAGAGCTGAGCCTGCTGGCAGGAGCTGACCGTGTAGAGGGAACTTTATTCGGAAACGGCGAGCGTACCGGTAATATTGATGTGCTGAATGTGGCATACAATATGTTTTCACAGGGTATTGATCCGAAGTTGAACATTGAAGATATCAAAGAGATTATTGATGTATATGAGAGATGCTGTAAGATGGACATCGATATGCGCCATCCGTATGCAGGAAAACTTGTATTTACAGCATTTTCCGGTTCTCATCAGGATGCTATTAATAAAGGTGTGCACGCGTTGCGCGAGCGCAACACAGGCATCTGGGAGGTTCCGTACCTTCCAATCGACCCGGCAGATATCGGCAGGGAATATGAGCCGGTAGTTCGTATTAACAGCCAGTCCGGAAAAGGCGGTGTAGCCTTTGTTATGGAATCTATGTATGGTTATAAATTACCGAAAGAGATGCACAAGGAATTTGCAGACGTTATCCAGAAAATGTCTGAGCAGCAGGGCGGTGAAATCGCACCGGAGCAGATTTTTGATGCATTCAAGCATGAATATATCGCACTGGATGATCCGTTCGAGTTCAAGAAAATCCGTGTGGAAGATGTCAATGACAAAGACTGTGTCACAACCATTGATTTTGAGTATAAGAAAACACCGTATCATATTGAAGCAAAAGGTAACGGACCGTTGGATGCTGTCAAGACAGCCATCAACAAAGAATTTGACCTTGATGTACGCGTTATGAACTATTCCGAGCATGCACTTGGATCCGGTTCACATGCGAGAGCAGCTGCTTACATCGAGATGGGAGACAACCGCACCGGAAAAGTACTGTTTGGTGCAGGTGACAGCTCCAATATCACAAAGGCAACAATCCGTGCATTCTTCAGTGGATTGAACCGGTTAGCGAACAAATAAAGTATAAAGATTAGAATCTAAGACGAGGGATGCTATGAATCGAAAGAAAAAGTATGGTTGGTGGAAGCATATAGATTTCATGATCATTGATCTGCTCTGTATCCAGATTGCATATCTGGTCTCTTACTTCTTCCGGCATGACACACTGCGGCTTTATCGAGAGACAAGCCTGTATGCCCATGTAAATATTTTGCTGATTATCATTGATATCTGCTATGTATTGCTGCGTAGCACATACAAAAATATTCTGAAGCGTAGTTTTATACGTGAAATAGAGTCTGTACTGGTTCACAATATTGTAATGTGGGGACTGGTTATGGCGTATCTGTACGTGACAAAGCAGGCTTTCTGGTTTTCCAGACAGGTATTTCTGACTTCCTTTGGATTTACGATCATTTTTATGCTGGTCGGACGTTTTCTGTGGAAACTGAATGTGCGCCGGATTGTATGGAAAGGTAAGAATCAGCCGAATTTCCTGGTTATCAGTACACAGGAATATGCGACAGAAATGGTTCGGCAATTTTCAGACCGTATGTATAACGGATTTAATCTGGCAGGTCTGGCAATTATGGATCGTGATCTTGAAAATGAAAAGATCGAAGGGATTTCGGTTGTATGTAATAAGGACAATCTGTTAACTTATGTTCAGAAAAATGTCATCGATGAGGTTATGATCAAACTGTCTCAGGATGATAAGGAAGTAAATGAACTGACCTGGACATTGCTTCAGATGGGTGTAGTTGTGCATATTGCACTGGATTACACGGACAATGCACTTCCAAACCGAACCATTGAACGTATTGGTGGTTACACCTGTATGACAACCAGTATCAATACAGCAAGCAGTGTTCCGATGGGATTAAAACGACTGACAGATATTGCAGCAGGTATTGTAGGCTGTGCGATCACCGGAATTGCTTTTATTTTTGTGGCACCGTTGATCTATAAGGCGTCACCGGGACCGATCTTCTATTGTCAGGAGCGTGTCGGCAAAAACGGACGTCGGTTTAAGATGTATAAATTCCGTTCTATGTATATGGATGCGGAGGAACGAAAAAAAGAGCTGATGGCACAAAATAAAATGCAGGGTAATATGTTCAAAATGGATAATGATCCGCGTATTATCGGCAATGAAAAAGGTCCGGGTAAGGGAATCGGAAATATAATCCGTTCTTTGAGTATCGATGAGTTACCGCAGTTTTATAATATTCTCCGTGGAGATATGAGTCTTGTGGGAACACGTCCGCCGACAGTGGACGAGGTTGCAGCATATGATTTGCATCACAAAGTCCGTCTGAGTATGAAACCGGGGTTGACAGGTATGTGGCAGGTAAGCGGACGAAGTGAGATTACAGATTTCGAAGAAATCGTGCGTTTAGATGCATATTATATCGAAAACTGGAGCTTAAAGCTGGATCTGAAAATCATTTTAAAGACATTTAAAGTTGTATTTGCCAAAGAAGGCGCAGAATAAAAAGGTTATGTATCGTACATGATGTACAGGAGGTATCTGATGAAAAAATATGATTATCTGATTGTTGGAGCAGGATTATTTGGAGCTGTATTTGCACAGGAAGCAAAAAAAGCTGGAAAAAACTGTCTGGTTATCGATAAAAGAAATCAACATTGCAGGAAATATTTATACGGAAAAGTAACTTGATATAGAGTTCATCAGTATGGTGCACATATTTTTCATACATCCAATGAGACTGTGTGGAATTATGTAAACAGCTTTGCAAAATTTAACCGTTATACCAATTCACCGGTAGCAAACTACAAAGGTGAGATTTATAACCTCCCGTTCAACATGAACACTTTCAATAAACTCTGGGGGGTTGTAACACCGAAGCAGGCGCAGGAGAAGATCGAGGAGCAGAAAGCAGCTTTTCATGTAGAAAATCCGCAGAACCTGGAAGAACAGGCAATCAGCCTGATCGGACCGGATGTATACACAAAACTGGTAAAAGGATATACCGAGAAACAGTGGGGCAAACGTGCCACAGAGCTGCCGGCATTTATCATCAAACGTCTGCCGGTTCGTTTTACTTACGATAACAATTATTTCAATGATGATTATCAGGGAATCCCGGTAGAGGGATACACAAAGATGATCGAGCGTATGCTGGATGGTGTGGAAGTAAAGCTGGAAGAGGACTTCCTGAAAAACAGAGAAGCTTATATGGAACTTGCAGACAAGATTGTTTACACTGGTATGATCGATGAATATTACAATTACTGCTATGGAGAATTGGAATACCGCTCACTGAAATTTGAGACAGAAGTGATCAAAGGTGAGGAGAACTACCAGGGAAATGCAGTTGTAAACTATACAGAGTATGAAGTACCGTTTACCAGAATCATTGAGCATAAGCATTTTACCTATGGCACACAGCCGGATACCGTCATCACCAGAGAGTATCTGAAGACATGGAGCAAAGGGGATGAGCCTTATTATCCGATGAATGATGAAAAGAACCTGAAACTCTATGAGAAGTATGCGGATCTGGCAGCAAAAGAGGGAAATGTAATCTTTGGTGGTCGTCTGGGCATGTATAAATATTATGATATGGATGATACCATTGAAGCTGCATTAAACTGTGTGCAGGCAGAACTTGCAAAATAAAAACAGACAGAAATATATCAGGCGGCAAGACAGATCCAAGCTGTATTGACGCCTGATTTTATGTAAAAAGCATTGCAGGAGCAGAGAAAAATACGCTCATAAGACAGGAGAAAAGATGTGACAAAATTATCATTGATTGTTCCATGTTACAATGAAGAACAGAATGTGGAAGCTTTTTATGCCAGATGTCAGGAAGTATTTCCGACGGATCAATACGAAGTAGTGTTTGTAAATGATGGCAGTAAAGATGGAACATATAAGAAATTACAAAAATTACATGAAGAACATGACAATATTCTGGTTGTGAATTTTTCCAGAAACTTTGGAAAAGAATCAGCCATTTATGCAGGTCTGCATTATGCCAGTGGAAGTTACATTTCTATCATTGATGCCGATTTACAGCAGGATCCGGAGATTGTCAGAAATATGGTAAATATTCTGGAAGAAAAACCGGATATCGATGTGGTAGCGGCTTATCAGGCACAGCGTCATGAAGGAAAGCTTATGAGCTGGTGCAAAGATCGGTTTTACAAATTTATCAACCGTCTCAGTGAAGTAGATCTGCGGGAAAATGCCAGTGACTTCAGAACATTCCGGGCAAGTGTGCAGAAAGCATTGCTGGATATGCCGGAATATTTCCGCTTTTCCAAAGGATTATTTTCCTGGGTGGGATTTGAGACTGAGTATATTCCGTATGAGGCGGCAGAACGCTTCGCAGGGACTACCAAATGGAGTTTTACAAAATTACTGAAATATGCCATGGAAGGAATCATTTCTTTCTCAACGCTGCCATTGCAGCTTGCTACATTTTTTGGGGCAATCGTTTCTGCCATTGCAATCATTTATGGAATCGTGATCATTGCCCAGACATTGATCACTGGTATTGATGTACCTGGTTATGCGACCACGATTGTGGTGGTATTGTTCCTGGGTGGTGTGCAGTTGCTGGTCATGGGTATTCTGGGAGAATATCTGGCAAAGACCTATATTCAGGGAAAACACAGACCGGTATACATTGCCAAAAACGTATTGGAAAAGAAAAAATACAAAAGAGGAGAATTAACGTGGAACAGAAAAAAGAAGATATTTTTGATCGCCTGATGCATCTTCCGGGGCTTCGTATTTTTGAAAAATTTTATAAGAAAAATAAAGAAGTATTGTTATATTTACTCTTTGGCGGACTGACAACAATTGTCAGTATTGGAACATTTGCCTGGTTTAACGTCGGCATGCACATGAATGAGCTGATTGCCAATGTAATCTCATGGATCTTTGCTGTTACATTTGCTTATGTGACAAATAAAATCTGGGTATTTCAGTCCCAAACGACCTGTTTCAGAGATTTGTGTATGGAAATTGGAAAATTCTTCGGAGGCCGCCTTGCAACGCTTGGTGTAGAAGAATTAATTTTGTTTGTGTTTATCAGCCTTATGCACTGGAACAGCATTCTTGTGAAACTGATCGCACAGGTGGTAATCGTGATTTTGAATTATATTATCAGTAAAATATTTGTGTTCAAAGAAAAAAAGTAAAAGTAAATGGCAGCAGTTCATTGGTTACATGATTTATGGTATCAATGAACTGTAACATGATTTCTAAAAAGAAAAATAAAATCAGGCGGTAATAAATTGACACCCTTTGTTTCTGGTGCTATAATTCCTCCCCGATGTATGAAAAATACATTGGGGATTTTTATTTTACAGAGAAGTTACGGTAAGATAAAACCGCTTTGCGACAGAGAATATGCACTATCTTATAAACAAGTATGAAGGGAAGAAATTATGACATTCTATCAGGAATTGCAGCTCAATCAGGCTGGCTCGAAAGCACTGATTCGAAGCTGTACAGATAAAAAGAAAAATGCGTCATACCGCCATTTATCTTTTGAAAATTTTATTACAATGGTTTTTGCATGGCTGTAGTAATTGGGTTCAGCAAAATTTTTGGCAATGACAACAGTATTGTCGGTGTTGTGGTACTGCTTTGTGTGATGGCTTTCCGCTTTGCAGATTTCGGTATCCGCACACCGCATGCGATGGGTGCGCTTGCAATCATGTTTGCAATTCTGACCTTCGGTCCCCGTCTGGCAAATGACGGTGGATTGGCGCAGGAGTTTTTGGTAAACACGGTCTGCATTTTGGCGCTGATGGTGCTTGGCTGTCACAACGTGGTCATGTTTAATCATTCTACATTACTGCTGAGCTATCTGCTTTTGTATGGTTATGATGTGACCGGAGCGTTGTACATTCAGCGACTGATTGCTATGGGAATCGGTGCTGCGGCAACATTGATTGTATATTATCGAAATCATCGCAAAAAAGTGTATACGCGAAGTTTGAAAGATATTTTTCGGGAATTTGACGTGCGTTCCCTGCGTACAAGATGGCAGATCACCATGGTATTTGGCGTGACAACGGCAATGCTGATTGCCGGCTTGCTGCATGTTCCGCGTCGGATGTGGATCGGAATTGCGGCCATGTCCATTTTGGTGCCATTCCATGAAGATGCCAAACAGCGTGCCAAAGCCAGAGTGCCGGGGAATATTGTCGGATGTTTTATATTTCTGGCACTGTACTATTTCCTTCCACCATCCATCTACAATTACGTTGGCGTGATTGGAGGAATCGGTGTGGGACTTTCCGCAACCTACGGATGTCAGGCAATTTTTAATACTTTCGGGGCGTTGTCTATCGCGGTTGGAATCCTGGGACTTCCGGGGGTCGATATTCTTCCGAATCTTTAACAACTTTTTCCGGAGCTGTGTATGGAGTGATTTTCGAGCGCGGCTTCGGAATGATGCTGGATCGGATTTCGGTGGCTTCCCATTTTGTAACAGGTAAAATCGTAGTTGTGTAAAAAGGTGTATTAGCAAAACGTAAATGGCGCCAGGCAGGCAATCTTTCCACGGCAAGCGATTGTTAGCTGCAGAGGTAAGATTGATGACTGACGCCTTCACTAACTAAAAAATTTAAACTACACAATTACCCGGAATTATTAGTTGCGAGCCGTCCGGAACGTTACGAAACGGAAATGTTTGTCAAGTTTTTCACCAATGATTCCAATGACTTTTCCCATGGTGAACGCTGCCAATACCGTTCCAATACCAAGTCCTTTGATACGTCCAATACCGATAAACGTAATCAGTGCCGTCGTTGCCAAACAGATGACATCGAAGGATATTTTTACTTTTGAATATTTAAAGTTTTTGATAACAGACAGTTCTCTTGGAAAGAGGTCTGTCGGAATGATCGGCAGTCCACATCGGTTGGAAAGAGCGATTCCGAGGCAGAGCAGCAGATAACTGATGACAAAGTAAAGGATTCGCATTGGAATGTTATAAGGAAGAATGGAAATCCATCCTTCGTGAACATCCAGCATCATGCTGAACGCGAAACCAACCACGAAACTAAGCAGATATTCTGCTACGAAGCGTTTACGAAGAACCATCAGTGACGCAATTAGGATTGCCTGAAAAATATACGTCCATGTTCCAAGGGAAAGGAACGGAAATACTTCGGAAAATGCGTAAGGTACACTGGAAATGGCAGAAATTCCGGAACCGGAATAAAGCATCAGTACCACGCCAAAACTGTTCATTATAATTACCAGAAGCGGGGCAAGTTCCCCGCGAAAAATATGTCTTTGATCTTGCGAATATGTATCGTCCATGATCATGCCTCCAATTAGTTTTTATCTCAGTCGAGAAGACTCCCACTTCTGCAAGTGGTGAGTAATAACAAGTCTTTCTCAGTGGGAGTACAATCTCCGACTGAGATAAACGCTCCGCGGGGATGTGCAGTGATTCTGAGAAGAATATGTCAGCTTTCGCTGACCAGAATCACGCACCAAGTCTCACGTGCGTTCGACTTGAACAGTATAATCCATAGCGTTTGCTATCCTATGATGAATAAACGGATGCATAGGCTGCAAACACGATTTGAAATCAACTGCACACCCGAGTTTAGCACTAAAGGAAGATGTGTTCAAGTCCCTATTTGGTCACTAGTGCATCCGCCGAAATTCCAATGGTGTCATGCCAGTCGCTTTTTTGAACATGGAAATAAAATGACTGGTATCGGAAAAACCAGTCATACTGGCAATGTCCTGAACCTTCAGGTATGTGTTGACCAGTAAAAGTTCCTTTGCTTTATTGATGCGGTGCATGGTCAGATATTCGTACACTGAGCAGGAGAAAAAGCGTCGGAATAGACGTGAAAGGTACTGTGGCGACACGAATACTTTTTCACTTAATGCCTGTGCAGTCAGATCTGTGGCAAAATTTGTTTCTATTTCCTGCACAACGGGTACAATATATCTCTGATAGAGTGGATCCTGCATATGAGCCGGTCCATTGACGCAGTCTGTAAAGTTTAGCAGAAGGTTGTAGCAGTTGAGAGACAGAAATTTGCTGTCCTGCTGACCGTGTGCAGCAATCTCATCTACGCAGGTGGCAATCTGAGCGGCAATCTGCTGTCCTTGTTCTTTTTCTATCCAGATTACACTTCTATTTTGCAGCATGGCAGGAATACTTGATTCTAATGTCCCTGTAAAGGTTGCAAAAGCGTTGATCCATAGATCAGATTTCTTTTTGTAGGAGTGCGGAATGGAAGGCGCGATCAGAAAACCTTCATTTTCCCGCAGTTCGTAAATTTTCCCCTGTATTTCAATCTGCCCGCAACCGGATTCTGTCTGTAGATAATGATAATGCGGATAGCCTTCCGGACGGCAGGTTCCCCCTTCAATCCAATGATTTCCGATGGAGTCAAACATGAATGGAGCACTTACTGGCGTATTTCTAAAGTAGATTGGCATAATAATCTCCACTTGTTTCAAAATGTTATATTTTTTTAGCGAAACATATTATACACCTATAGCGTAAAATCTGCTATACTAAAAATACTTAATGTAGTAGAGAGCACGATTTATCAGGAGGAGGAAATAATGAAACAGTTTGATTATGCAATGGTAAAAGATCCGGAGTATTTCCGCGATGGCCGTCTGGATGCACATTCTGATCATGTGTATTATGCATCGGAAGAGGAAGTGTGGGATAAAGAGACTTCTTATCGTGAGTCATTAAACGGACTCTGGAAATTCCAGTATGCGAGAAATTATGAGAGTGCGATTCCGGGATTTGAAGCAGAAGATTACAACTGCAAAGACTGGGAAGACATCTATGTACCGGCACATATTCAGATGGAGGGATATGATGCACCACAGTATGCAAATGTGCAGTATCCGTGGGAAGGACATGAGGATATTCATCCGGGCAAGATTCCGACACACTTTAACCCGACGGCAAGTTATGTAAAATATTTTACCGTTCCGGAGCAGATGAAGGGAAAACGTTTATTTATCTCCTTCCAGGGAGCAGAGAGCGGACTGGCTCTGTGGCTGAATGGAAAATTTGTAGGATACAGCGAGGATTCTTTTACACCGTCTGAATTTGAACTGACCGAGTATGTAAAAGAAGGCGAAAACAAACTGGCAGCGCAGGTATACAAATGGACCGCAAGCAGCTGGTGTGAGGATCAGGATTTCTATCGTTTCTCCGGTATTTACAGAGACGTCTATCTCTATACCGTTCCGGAAGTACATGTAAATGACCTGCGTATCCGTGCAATTCCGGAAGAATCTCTGCAGACCGCAGATCTGGAACTGGTGACAAAGACTTGGGGCAGTGGAAAACTGAAAGTGGTTCTTTCCAAAGATGGTGAAACCATTCTGGAGGACGAAAAAGAGATTTCCGGTGAAGATACATTTTCATGGAAAATTGACGCACCGGTGCTCTGGAGCGCAGAAGATCCGCAGTTATATGATCTGGAACTGACTGTATCGGATGCAAATGGAACTGTACAGGAAATTATTCCGCAGAAAGTCGGATTCCGTCGTTTTGAAATGAAAGACGGTATTATGACACTGAACGGAAAACGTATCGTATTCAAGGGCGTGAACCGTCATGAGTTCAGTTCTGTCAGCGGACGCCATGTATCCGAAGAAGAACTGCGCAAAGATCTGACTACCATGAAATTAAATAACATCAATGCCATCCGTACCTGTCATTATCCGGATATGTCCAAAATCTATGAACTGTGTGATGAGTTCGGTCTGTATATGATCGATGAGACCAATCTGGAATCTCACGGTTCCTGGGATGTGGCAGAGATGACAAAAGACTTTACATATACCGTTCCACACAACAAACCGGAGTGGCTGGAGATGATGCTGGATCGTGCAAACTCCATGTATCAGCGCGACAAAAACCATCCGGCAATTCTGATCTGGTCCTGTGGAAATGAATCTTTCGGCGGCAAAGATATTTATGAAATGTCACAGTTATTCCGCAGAGAAGATCCGACCAGACTGGTTCATTATGAAGGATTATTCCATGACCGCAGCTACAACGACACCAGCGACATGGAAAGCCAGATGTATCCGTCGGTAGAGTCCATCAAAGAATTTCTGGCAAACGATGACAGCAAACCGTTTATCTGCTGCGAGTACACACATGCCATGGGAAATTCCTGCGGTGCAATGCACAAATATACTGACCTGACCGATACAGAGCCAAAATATCAGGGCGGATTTATCTGGGATTACATCGACCAGTCTATTTACAAAAAAAGACCGTTACGGAAAAGAGTTCCAGGCATACGGCGGCGATTTTGGCGAGCGTCCGACAGACTACAACTTCAGCGGAAACGGTATTGCATACGGCGGTGACCGCGAGGCTTCTCCGAAGATGCAGGAAGTAAAATTCAACTATCAGAACATTACTGCGAAAGTAAGCGAAGATAAAGTAACCGTCATCAACAAGAACCTGTTTGTAAATACAGATATTTACAGTGCAAAAGTAACACTGGCAAAAGATGGAAAAGTTGTTTGTACAAAACCGCTGGCAACTGCAGTTGCACCGTTAAGCGAAGAAACCTATGATCTTCCGATTGCAAAACAGGAGCGTCCGGGCGAATATACCGTAACCGTATCCTTCCATCTGAAAGCTGATACAGTATGGGCAAAAGCAGGACATGAAGTAGCGTTTGGTCAGTATGTATACCAGGTAGAAAAAGCACCGGTTGCATGCACAGAGGAAATCGAGGTTATCCGCAGCACACACAATATCGGTATCCGCGGAGCTCATTTTGAAGTGTTATTCTCTGCATTAAATGGTGGTCTGGTATCTTATAAATATGCAGGTCGTGAGATGATCGAGTCCATTCCGAAGCCAAACTTCTGGCGTGCACCGATCGACAACGATTGTGGAAATCTGATGCAGATGCGTTATGCACAGTGGAAGATTGCAAGTATGTATCTGAACCACAAAGATTACCGTGATGGTATTTATGTGGGCGGACATCAGCCGCAGCTTGAGGTAAAAGAACATTCTGCAGTGGTATCTTATACTTATGTAATGCCGACGACTCCGATGGCAGAGTGCCATATTTCCTATGAAGTATTTGGTGATGGACGTGTAAAAACAACACTTACTTATGATCCGGTCAAAGAACTGGGCGATATGCCGGAGTTTGGCGTAATGTTCAAGTTCAATGCAGATTATGATCATGTAGAATGGTACGGACTGGGCGAGGCTGAGACTTACGCAGACCGTAAACATGGTGCAAAACTTGGTATTTACAAAAACATGGTAGCTGACAATATGGCTCATTACATGGTTCCACAGGAGTGTGGTGCAAAAGAAGAAGTACGTTGGGCGAAAGTAACAGACCGCAAGGGACGCGGAATGTTATTTGAGATGGATCCGGAAAATGGTCCGATGATGTTCTCTGCACTTCCGTATACACCACATGAAATGGAAAATGCAATGCATCCGTATGAGCTTCCGGAGGTTCATTATACGGTAGTACGTGCGGCGAAAGGTCAGATGGGTATTGCAGGTGATGACAGCTGGGGTGCACGGATTCATGAGGAATATTTGCTCAAAGTCGATGAAAAAATGACATTTAGTTTCGTGTTTAAAGGGTTATAAAAATTCTTTGTTTCCTTATTAATTTAATGTGAATCAACGGTAGGTTGTGAAAAAGGTCTCCGTCAATTTTGTCTCCGCAGCTAACAATCGCTTGCTGAGAAAAAATTGTCGGAGACCTTTCTTTTACGGTACAAATGCTGTCGAAACGATTTTATAAAAAATTGTAACGTTTTTGATCCCATGAGGTCTAATTAGTAGAAAACAAAATCATGATGAAGTTTTTTGGGGGGTGAATATAGATGAGTGAGCATGAAATCAGCCAGGATATCCTGATCGCAGAGTATGAAGCGGTATATTATTATGTGTTATCACTTTGTCATAATTCATCCGAAGCAGAAGATATTACACAGGAGACTTTTTGCCGGGCGTTGTATAAAAAAGACGGCGTTTAAGGGAAATTCCAGTATTTATACGTGGTTGTGTGCCATTGCCAGAAATATCTGGTTGAAGGAGATCAAAAAAAGAGAAACGCAATGTGTCGGATGAGGTTCTTTTCAGAGAATTGGAGTGGAACGGCGAGACGATTGAGTCAATGATCATAAATCAGGAAACGCTGAAATCCATTCACAAAATTCTTCATACAATGGACGAACCGTACAAAGAGGTGTTTTCTCTGCGGACGTTTGGCGAGCTTCCATTTCGGGATATTGCGGATTTGTTTGGAAAGTCAGAGAGCTGGGCGAGGGTTGTGTATTATCGGGCAAAGCAAAAAATATTAGATCAATGGAAGAAAGAAGGTGACTTTTAGTGTCTGAAAAGAATAACATGAATCAAATTTCCTGTGATATGGTTCAGGATTTGCTACCGTTATATCAGGATGGACTTGTTCGCGATAAGACAAAAGATGCAATGCGCCAGCATTTAGAACAGTGTTCAGCATGTAGACATGTATATGAACAGTTGAAAATGCCTGTTGCCTTAGAAAAAAATGAGACAGAACAGGGCGTGGAACGGTTTCAGGCTATGGTGAAAAAGAACCGGGAAATTGTGAGAAATAAAATAGCGATTGCTTGTGTGATTTCGGCAGTAGTTGCATGTGTTATCTGTTTTATTGTATTATGTGTACCTGTGATTCCTTCAAATGAAAGTAATATGAGAGTGAAAGACATATATTGCATGGAAGAGGGTGGAGTTCAAAAAGTATTTGTATATTGTCAGTGGCCCGACAGCAGGAGAAGCGCAATTTACAGACCTTCATTTGTATTGAATGAAGATGGTTCTGCAACGATGAAGACTGCAAAAGAGTATAAGCTGACCATAGCGGACAAAGTGAGCGGTCGTGCGGAAACCTATAATAATGAATTTTATGGAAGTGCATATGTGGAATTGGATACTCCGTGTAAAAGCATTATTTATGATGGAAAACAGATATGGTCGGAAGAGGACTATAACAGAGAAATACCGGAATATGTCTATGATTAGGTTGAAGATGAATAACCAGTAAGTTATAATAGTGGCATAGAATACAGAGGTTTCTAAGGAGATGTGGCTAGTATGATTGGATTTAGCATTATGACATGGTTCATTGCGGTAATTATGATAGGTTTGAGTATTTCCCTGCTGAAAGGAAATTATACTTTTGTTCATGGTAACGTATTCGATAGAACAAAAGATAAGGCAGGGTATGCTAAAAAATTAGGAAAGCCTGTCTTGTTACTTGCAGTTGGAATTGCCATTTCTGGAGTGCTTGCAGTTGCATTGCCGCAGGAATATGCTATGACGATTGTAATCATCTTTTTATTATTAGTGGTGGCAGTAACGATCGGTCTGTTTTACAGAGTGGATAAGTATTTTCGTAAATCCTTGTTGGAATAAAAATTGAAATATATTACGACTCTTTTCTGCCAACAGGCGGATGTAATCCCCCACAGTCAGATCTGTTCGGAACTGGATTATGCATCGGGGTATCACTGGTGCTGGGAATTGTTCTGTCCTGCGCTTACAGTTATAAAACGCGGCACAACGGAAGTTTTGTCCGGACGCTTGCCATTTTACCGGCAGCCAATCCACACTTGATGGTTTTAGAAATACAGGTACAACGGTAAATGAAGATATAAATCCCGCAAGTATGGAACAGTACC
>ENA-OPYX01001187-OPYX01001187.1-human-gut-metagenome-genome-assembly--contig:-NODE-1187-length-14346-cov-9.701245_pt1 | contig 14346 bp, 14 predicted proteins | sample MGYA00242639_ERZ504486 | MGnify/ENA primary metagenome ERZ504486 (study PRJEB26092, sample SAMD00036296) | human gut metagenome | host: Homo sapiens | study: EMG produced TPA metagenomics assembly of... | reverse complement strand
TTCACATAGTAGTAATATTCATCATCATTCATATTCCAAGACGTTCTGTTCTGCTGTAAGTCTCCTCCAAATACGAAAAAACTCCAGCACAAAACCGATCAATACAGAAACTGCTGTGGAAATGATCATCGGTATCATGGATACTGTCACATCAAAGCAGAAATCTCCGGCAAGAATAACCAGAATATAACTTACGCCGCCAACAATAACAGCAATTCTCCATGCATAATCAAAGGATCGGGTTCTCAGAAGATTCACAAGAAGAACTACCACCACAAATGCGATCACTGTGATCCACATAGCCCAGTTCTGTATAAGTCCGTCAGACAGAAGCTTGATCTTCCCCGCAATCTCAGTATCCGGATCACTTAATGCTGCTGACTGTGCATGAACAAAACGGATAAAATAATAAATCACAACGCCGCATCCAGCCGGAAGGGAAGATAGTGCACTGCCTAACAGTCCTGCTCCAATAGGAAGAAGCGTCGGTACGCTGAATCCAAAAGAAAGAGGTGTCAGGATCATGGCCAGATTCTGTGAACTGCTGAATCTCAGAAAAAGAATCAGCATAAAAAGAATCAGAATCAGCATAAATCCGGCGGTTTCCACACCTACTGCATAGCAATGTCCGATCATCAGTGCAAATCCGACAAACATCATCACAGATACCGGAAGAATGGAGCATACCAGTGCCAGGATCAAAATCACAAAAATGTTATCCAGCTGCTTCATATATCCCATATTGCTGTTGATCCAGAGGAAATAAACAAATGCCAGCAGGAATTTCAAAACTGGCAGTATATATATTTCATATTGTCCGTAAAATTTCTTTATATTCTGTTTGATCTCGAGTAAAGCTGTCATTTCCTATTTCCTCCTGCATTTCTCCGGATAGGTGTCCTCATCTCTTCCCGTCCGTAGATTTTTTCCAGTCTGGTAAGATCCTGATAATATTCCCGGACACTCTTCTTCGCCCTGCTGTACTTCACAGAATACTGAATGTAGGTCAGTACTGAATACACGATAAGTATGATCAAATACCCGACTACAATATAAACTCCCACAGCCACCAGATCAATCTTATTCACATTATCCATAAGATATTCACTGAAATATGCTGCTACTCCGGCAAGTCCCAGCACATAGCCGATAGTCACCAGAAAAAAGTTCTTGATCAGTGCAAGTCCAATATAGTCGCTCCGGTAAAATCTGCTCACCGGAAGATACTTTCTGCCCTCGCCATGCTCATACATGGCCAACCGGTTCATGATCTTCACCTTTTCTTCATTTACCATAAATTACTCCTCATAAGCTTTCTTATCAGAAAAATTCCTGATATATATAACCCGGTTTTATTTTTTTATGCATCAAACCGCTTTCACTGCAATCAAATTTATTGTAGCATAGATCACTACCTATGAAAAGCATTTTTTGGCTCTTTCACTGCCTTCCCGCGCACACTGTGAGGAAATAAACAGCCTGTGCACCGGCCTCTGTAAGACATATCGCCATAGCATCCATAGTACTCCCTGTGGTGTATACATCATCAACCACCAATATGGAAATATCATCCAGTTTATGTGTAACTTCATATGCTTTTCGCAGATTATTTCTTCTCTGTAAAGCATCCAGTTTTTTCTGGGATCTTGTATTTCGAATCTTGAGCACCAGACTGTCTGTCCATGGGATCCCGGTATAACAGCTCAGTCTCTCTGCCAGATATGCAGCCTGGTTAAAACCTCTCATACGTTTCTTTGCAGGATGCAGCGGTACCGGTACGATAAGCTGCGGTTTCCATCTCTCCAGATATCTCCTGCCGTACACGCTCATGGCTTTTGCATAAAAATCACCGTATTCCCGGCATCCATAATATTTAAATCTGACCAGTGACTGCCGCCAGATCTCTCCATAAGGAAAAATGCTCCTTCCCTCTGTGAAATAATGGCCGCCTTCCCTGCAGACCACACAGTACTCTTCTTCCATCTTCACCGGTTTTCCACATTTCATGCAGAGTGAGCTGGAAAACGGCCTGATCTTCCCTGCACATTTCCCACAGAGAAGCTTGTTTCTGTCTTTCAGTACCTCATGACACAATGGGCACTTCTTCGGATAGATCATATCCAGTAAAAATTCAGCAGTTTTTCTCAATTTTCTCAAGAAAGTCCCTTCTCCCCGATGGTGCCCTCCTGATTTTCTGTTTTATACATTTCCCGGATTCTCCGATCCAGGGAACTATATCTCTGCTGCTGTTTCTCATTGCGGATCATCTCTGCAAAAGTATTCTCACTGCCTACCACTGTAACGCACTTCCGTGCTCTGGTAACAGCTGTATAGAGAAGATTCCGGTTCATCAACATCCTCGGGCCTGAGAGCAGCGGCAGGATCACTGCCGGATATTCAGATCCCTGAGATTTATGTATGGTAACAGCATAGGCAAGTTCCAGTTCCTCCAGCTGCTTGAAAGAGTATTCTGCACGACGACCATCCTCAAACTGTACAGTAGCTGTCTCCGCAAATTCATTGATTTCCTCCATAATACCGGTATCTCCGTTGAAAACGCCTACACCTTTATCAACTGGTATCTTATATCTTCCAAGGATCTCCCACTCAAGCTGGTAGTTATTTTTACCTGCATGACCTTATCGCCCTCGCGGAAAAGTCTCTGGCCGATCTCTTTTCTTTTTCTTATCATCCGGTGGATTGAGATATCTCTGCAGGATCTGGTTCAGACGTTCCACTCCCAGAAGTCCCTTTCGCATTGGTGTCAGAACCTGGATCTCATATGGCTTCGCATCTACATAACGGGGCAGTTTCTCCTGGATCAGCGCGATCACCACACGGATAATAATATCTGCGTCATATCTCTTCAGGAAAAAGAAATCCCGGCTCTTATTGTTGATCGTCACCTGCTCACCGTGATTGATCTTATGTGCATTCACAACGATATCGCTCTCGGAAGCCTGGCGGAAGATCTTCTTCAGTTCCACCACAGAAAAACATCTGCTCCTGATGATATCACGAAGTACATTTCCCGGTCCCACACTCGGAAGCTGATTCTCATCGCCTACCAGGATCAGCCTGGTTCCTGCTGTCACTGCAAGAAGAAGAGAATGCATCAGTGCAATATCCACCATTGACATCTCGTCAATAATGATCACATCTGCTTCCAGCGGATTTTCTGAATTCCTGTCAAAATGAACTGTACGACCTTCCTGTTCGCCTTCCGGCATTCCATTTAATTCCAGAAGACGGTGGATTGTCTGGGCTTCGTAGCCTGTAGCTTCTGTCATTCTCTTGGCTGCACGGCCGGTAGGTGCCGCAAGACGAAGTTCTGCACCTTCTTCCTCAAAATAGCGGATAATAGCATTGATCGTTGTTGTCTTACCAGTTCCAGGACCTCCTGTAAGAATAAACAGCCCATGCCGGGCAGCTGCCATAATCGCCTGTTTCTGCATTTCATCCAGCTCGGTATCTGTTTCCTTCTCAATCCTGGCGATCCGCTTCGCCATCATCTGTTCATCTTCCGGGCAGAGAATATTCAGTTCGCACAACATTCTCGCTGTATTCAACTCCAGATAATAGAATCTTGCAGGATAGACAACAGCACCTTCTTCTGTCTCTTTCACGATCAGTTTCCGGTCTACCACCATATCCATAAGATGCTTCTCCATGTAGGAAGGATCTACCCCAAGAAGCTGTGATGCCCTGAAAAAAAGTTCCTCTTTTGGAAGATAAGTATGGCCTTCCCCTGAAGCCTGTAAGAGAGTATACAACATACCACTTCGTATCCTGTAATCTGAATCTGTATGGATTCCTATCCTGGATGCGATCTCATCTGCGATCTTAAATCCAACTCCGCTTATATCCTCAGCCAGCCGGTAAGGATTCTCCTGAAGAACGCTGTATACAGTCTGTCCGTATTTCTGGTAGATCCTGGCCCCCAGATTCAGGGATATTCCATACTTCTGCAGAAAGATCATAGCCCGGCGCATATCTGCCTTTTCTGTCATCTGCTCTGCGATTTCCATCGCTTTCTTCTCGCTGATTCCTTTGATCTCAGCCAGACGTTCCGGTTCTTCCTCCACAATCCTCATCGTATCATCTCCGAATCTGCGCACAATCCTTGCAGCAAGTGCTGCGCCGATTCCTTTAATCGCTCCGGAACCAAGATATCGCTCCATGGCAAGGGCATCCTCCGGCATTTTCTCTGTATAGGAGGAAATCTGAAACTGCCTGCCATAAACCGGATGTGTTGTATAGTTTCCCACAGCTTCTATGGCTGTCCCCTGGGTAAGAGCCGGAAAAGTTCCCACGCAGGTCAGTTCCGAATCATCCTCTGTTCCTTTCATTACCATGACTGTATATCCATTGTCTTCATTTCGAAAGATCACATGATCTATATATCCTGTAACTGTTTCACTCATCTTCTTCTCCATCTGTCATATATGATAAGAGCATAAACTCGGCTTCAATTTCGCTCTGCTGTATTCTCATAAGCGCAACTACTTACAACTTACAGCATTTTCATACATTACCGCATCTGGCTCAGCTGCTCAGAACATAAATTGCTGTCATCAGATAATAATGCAAAAGGCACTGCATCTGCAGCGCCTTCTCTTATATGAACTCTCTCCGTGAACATTTCGCTCTGCCATGTGTTCATAAATGCAATCACTTCTCTTATCTCTTGTAAAATACCACTTGTAAAACGGATAATAATGCCGACATTACATCCTGGACATAATCTCCGCATATTTACCTGTTCCGGCTGCTACCACCAGCATAGCATCCTGAACAGTCAGTGTACTTACACCAGTCTTCTGTTCGATCAGTGCATCCATTCCATGAAGCATAGCTCCGCCGCCTGTAAGTACAATTCCTCTGTCCATGATATCTGCTGCCAGTTCCGGTGGTGTCTTCTCGAGAACGCCATGGACTGCCTCCACGATCTGTCCGGTACACTCACGAAGTGCAGTACGGATCTCTTCAGAAGTCAATGTGACAACCTTGGGAAGTCCTGTAATGATATTCCTTCCCTTTACTTCCATAGTCCGAAGATCAGCTTCTTCACTTGCTGTTCCAATCTCGATCTTGATCTTCTCCGCAGCATCTTCTCCAATAAAAAGGCTGTGCTTCTCTCTCACATAATTCATGATCGCATGATTGAAGTTATCGCCTGCGACCTTGATGGAAGCGGAAACTACTACCCCTCCCACAGATATTACCGCTACATCAGTAGTACCGGCCCCGATATCCACGATCAGATTGCCAAATGGCTTGCTGATATCCACACCTGCACCAATAGCTGCCGCAATAGGTTCTTCCACAAGGAATACCTCCTTGGCTCCTGACTGATAAGCCGCCTCTTCCATTGCCTTACGTTCTATCTCTGTAATTCCGCTTGGAACACTGATACTGACTCTCGGCTTACGGAACGCTCTTCGTCCCATAGCCTGTGAAATAAAATATTTCAGCATCTTCTCCATAACATTATAATCTACGATCACGCCTCTCCGGATCGGCCAGATCACTTCCATATTGGAAGTAAGATGGCTGGCCATCTGTCTTGCTTCCTCTCCGATTGCCCTGATCTTCTCTGTATCTTTATCATAAACAACCACAGAAGGCTCTCTCAAAACGATTCCTTTACCTGTGGAAAACACCAGACTGTTTCTGGTTCCCAGATCGATTCCGATATCTTTTGCCGGCATAAATCCTCCCGCCTGCGCCAGCAGACTCTGTCTGCGGTACGCACTTTCTGACTTGTTCTGTTTTATAGTAAAGCGGATATTTCTCTTCGCTCTGCTACATACTCAATTTATCTTCTAAAGTTCTCGCACTTCATTATATACAAAACAGCACAAATTGAAAAGGACTTTTCCCGGTTATTTCTTTGATCTTTCCGATTCTATTCCTTTCTATTCCTGATTCAGATATTTCTTAACATACCTGCCGGTATAGGAAACCGGGCTGGCAGCAACCTCTTCTGGCGTACCTTTGGCGATCACGGTTCCTCCTCTGTCACCGCCCTCAGGGCCAATATCAATGATATAATCAGCTGTCTTGATCACATCCAGATTGTGTTCAATAACTACAACGGTATTGCCGCCTTCTGACAGGCGGCGCAGGATCTCGATCAACTTATGCACATCTGCGAAGTGTAAACCTGTTGTAGGCTCATCCAGAATATAGATTGTCTTCCCTGTGCTGCGCTTGCTCAGTTCCGCAGCAAGCTTGATACGCTGAGCTTCTCCTCCAGAAAGCGTGGTGGACGGCTGTCCCAGACGGATATAGGAAAGTCCTACATCATATAAGGTCTCGATTTTTCTCCGGATGGACGGAACATTCTCAAAAAAAGTCAGTGCCTCTTCCACAGTCATGTTCAGAACATCATAAATACTCTTGTCCTTATATTTCACCTCAAGGGTCTCTCTGTTATAGCGTTTGCCTTTACATACCTCACATGGCACATAGACATCCGGAAGGAAGTGCATCTCGATCTTGATGATTCCATCTCCGCTGCAGGCCTCACATCTTCCGCCCTTCACATTGAAACTGAAACGTCCCTTCTTATATCCCTTCGCCTTTGCATCTGCCGTCGCTGCAAAAAGATCACGTATCTGGTCAAATACTCCTGTATAAGTAGCAGGGTTGGAACGAGGAGTTCTTCCAATCGGAGACTGGTCAATATTGATCACCTTGTCCAGCTGGTCAATTCCCAGGATATCATCATGTTTACCAGGAATCACTCTTGCTCTGTTCAGATCTCTCGCAAGTCTCTTATACAGAATTTCGTTAACCAGGGAACTCTTACCGGAACCGGAAACACCTGTGATACAGGTCATCACTCCCAGCGGAATATCCACATCAATATGCTTCAGATTATTCTCTGCGGCTCCTTTGATGTTCAGAAAACCAGTCGGCTCTTTACGCACTTCCGGTACCGGGATTCTCAGACGTCCGCTTAAGTACGCACCTGTCACAGAGTTCTCGTTCTTCATCAGATCCTCTGCCGTACCCATGGCAACCAGCTGTCCGCCATGCTCTCCTGCTCCCGGGCCGATATCAATCACGCAATCTGCTGCGCGCATAGTGTCCTCATCATGCTCTACTACGATCAGGCTGTTGCCAAGGTCTCGAAGACGCATCAGTGCACCAAGCAGCTTGTCATTGTCCCTCTGATGAAGTCCGATACTCGGCTCATCCAGGATATATGCAACACCAACAAGACCTGAACCGATCTGTGTTGCAAGACGGATTCTCTGGGCCTCTCCACCGGAAAGCGTTCCTGTAGCTCTTCCAAGAGAAAGATATTCCAGACCGACCTCTGAAAGAAATCCCACTCTTGCACGGATTTCCCTGAGGATCTGCCTGCCGATCAGCTCCTGATGTTCTGTAAGCTTCATCTCTTTTAAAAATTCTGCCAGCTTCTCTACCGGCATATTGGTTACTTCATAGATATTCTTATCTGCCACAGTGACAGCCAGAGACTCCTTCTTCAGTCGCTGTCCCTTACATGTATTACATGGAGTGATACGCATAAAACTCTCATACTCCTGCTTCATACTCTCCGAGCCAGTCTCACGGTATCTCTGCTCCACATTTCGTATCAGACCGGGAAAGGCCACATCATAAACACCCTCTCCACGCTGTCCTTTATAATAAACTTTCACAGAATGACCGCCTGTGCCATTGACCAGAATATCCTGTATCTTCTTAGGATATTCGCAGAACGGCGTATCCAGTGAAAAGTCATATTCTCTCGCAAGCGCATCCAGGATCGCTCTGGAAAAACTTCCCGGGGTAGTACAGGACTGCCATCCAAGAACAGCAATCGCACCCTCGTTAATACTCAGCTTCTTATCCGGGATCATCAGGTCAATGTCAAATTCCATCTTATAGCCAAGTCCCAGACACTGCGGGCAGGCTCCAAACGGATTGTTAAAGGAAAAACTGCGGGGCTCGATCTCATCAATACTGATACCGCAGTCAGGACAGGAAAAGCTCTGGCTGAAATTCAAAAGTTTCCCGTCCATGGTATCCACAACAAGGAGTCCGTCAGCCAGCTCCAGCACTGTCTCAACAGAATCAGAAAGTCTCTTCTCGATTCCCGGCTTCACGATCAGTCTGTCCACAACGATCTCAATATTATGCTTGATATTCTTATCCAGCTTGATCTCCTCAGAAAGCTCATAGAGGCTTCCATCAATCTGTACCCGGACATAGCCGCTCCTTCTGGCCTGATCCAGAAGCCTGGCATGAGTTCCCTTACGTCCACGGACTACAGGCGCAAGAAGCTGGATCTTCTGGCGTTCCGGAAGTGTCATGATCTGATCAACCATCTGATCTACGGTCTGCTTACGGATCTCACGGCCACACTTCGGGCAATGGGGAATACCCACACGGGCGTACAAAAGCCGGAAATAGTCATAAATCTCTGTTACTGTTCCCACTGTAGAACGTGGATTCCGGTTGGTTGACTTCTGATCAATGGAAATTGCAGGCGGAAGTCCTTCAATACTCTCCACATCCGGCTTCTCCATCTGTCCAAGGAACTGCCTTGCATAGGAAGAAAGAGACTCCATATACCGTCTCTGTCCTTCTGCATAAATGGTATCAAAAGCCAGGGAAGACTTACCGGAGCCACTAAGTCCGGTAAGAACTACAAACTGGTCTCTGGGAATATCCACACTGAGATTCTTCAGGTTATTCTCATTGGCTCCCCTTATTCTGATAAAATGTTTCTTATCTTTTATCTCTGCTGACATTCGTGCCTCCTAATCTGTATCTTCATATTCAAACGGATATTCTTAATCTGATCCACCGCATAAATCTTTATAAAACGGATATTTGCATTCCGTTCTGCAGTTCGGTTACATCTTTTTTACAGTATACAATCAGAACATTCGTTCGTCAAGTTGAAACTTTCGACAATTCATGTTACTGTCCACTCAGGCAAATCAGTCATTCACATTGAACCTCACAGCAGAAAATCTGCCATTACCCCATTACTCACATGAATTCCTTTTCTTGTAAGATATATCCTGCTCTCTTTTTTCTCCAGCATTCCGATAGACAGATGTTTTTTCAGCACATCCCCGTAAATACTTTCCATTTTTTTGCCGAAATATTCCTCAAATACATCCATTGACACGCCTTCCGTCATACGCAGCCCCAGGAACATGAACTCAGCCATCTCATCTGTCTCGCTAAGACGCTCCATATCACAGCGGATCTTCTCAGGCTGTCTGCTGTTTTTAATATATTCTTCCATATTATCTGTATTGGAAAAACGTATATGATCTATAAGTGAAGAAGCCCCAAGGCCCAGGCCCAGATAGTCTGTTCTCTGCCAATAGCCCTTATTATGCCGGCACTCCAAACCTTTTTTTGCATAATTGGAAATCTCATACTGATGAAATCCGTACTCCCCGAGGATCGCTGCCGTATCCTCATACATCCGGTATTCTGTATCCTCATCCGGAAGCTTCAGATCCCGTTCCCGGAAAGGCGTTCCCTCCTCCACGATCAGGCTGTATGCAGAAATATGCTCCGGCCCAAGAGCTGCCACTGTGCAGAGATTTTTTTTCCAGTCTTCATATGTCTGATCCGGGATCGCGCTCATCAGGTCAATATTGATATTTGAAAAGCCAGCCTCCCTTGCCAGGGAAAAACTCTCCAGAAACTCTTCCCATGTATGGATCCGTCCCAGGATCTTCAGTTCCCGGTTCTGCGGTGACTGCAGACCCAGACTAAGCCGGTTAACTCCATGTTCCAGATAGTCTTCCAGCTTCTCTTTATACAAAGTCCCCGGATTTGCTTCGATAGTGATCTCAGCATCCGGGGCCATAAAAAACTTATTTCTGATCTGATCCAGAACCGCCCCGATCAGGGCAGGGTCCGGCACGGAAGGCGTTCCTCCGCCAATAAAAACTGTAGTGATCTCTCTGTCCGGAAAATCCGGGACAGACGCCACTTCCCGCTGAAGGGCCTGGAAATATTCTGCCTGGCGTTCTTTTCCCGCAGGACCTGAGAGAAAATCACAGTAATCACATTTTTTCACGCAGAAAGGGACATGAATATAGAGTTCCAGAGGCTTTTTTGCCTTATTCTCCATCATAGTCTCCTTCCCCTGTATCATCATAGCTGCTGTCGTCACCGTTTTCATCGGAATATCCGGAATCGCCGCTATTATCCGATCCATCGCCGCCGTCAGAACCATATGTACTATCTCCGTCGGATGTATCTGCACCTGATGTATCCGATTCGGAATCGCCTGTGCTTCCATCTGAAGCCGCTGCTGCCGGAGTCGGTGTCACTGCTGCCGAACCCAGTGCTGCCCCTCCATTCTCTGCCAGATATTCATTTACCATAGTCAGATTTCCATTCATTGTCACTGCATCCGGATCCACAGTTTTCGGATCCGGTGTTGCTGTAGGTTCCGGAGCTGTGCTGATCTTGATCACACTGTCAACTGCATCTGTTTTTTTTCTGGAACCGCATCCGGTAAGCAGAACGGCTGACATAGCCAGAAATCCTGCCACCAGAAACAGTTTATTTGCATTTTCTTTCAAAAAGTCATCTCCTATTTATCATCCAGCTTCAGTACACTCATAAAGGCCTTCTGCGGGATTTCCACGTTACCTACCTGACGCATACGCTTCTTGCCTTCCTTCTGTTTCTCAAGAAGTTTCTTCTTACGAGAAATATCACCGCCGTAGCACTTGGCAAGAACATCTTACGCATAGCCTTAACCGTCTCTCTGGCAATGATTTTGCTTCCGATTGCGGCCTGGATTGGAATTTCAAAGAGCTGACGCGGAATCTCATCTTTCAGCTTCTCGCACATCTTGCGGCCTCTTTCATAAGAAGTATCTGCATGCACAATAAAAGAAAGCGCATCCACTTCTTCTTTGTTTACCAGAATATCCAGTTTCACAAGCTCACTTCTCTCATAACCACAAAGTTCGTAATCCAGAGACGCATATCCTCTGGAACGAGATTTCAGGGCATCAAAGAAATCGTAAATAATCTCATTCAATGGAAGCTTATATTTCAGAAGAGCTCGTGTCTCTTCCATATATTCCATGCCAAGATACTGACCACGGCGCTCCTGGCAAAGATCCATAATGGCACCGATAAATTCTGTAGTTACCATAATCTCAGCATTCACAATTGGCTCTTCCATATATTCGATCTCAGATGGATCTGGAAGATTGGTCGGATTTGTCAGATCAATCACTTCGCCGTTTGTCTTGTGTACTTTGTAAATAACGCTTGGAGCTGTAGTAACAAGATCCAGGTCATATTCACGTTCCAGACGTTCCTGAATGATTTCCAGATGAAGCAATCCAAGAAATCCGCAGCGGAAACCAAATCCAAGAGCAACAGATGTCTCCGGCTCATAGAATAAAGAGGCGTCATTTAACTGCAGTTTCTCCAAAGCATCACGAAGATCCCCGTATTTCGCTCCGTCAGCCGGATAAAGGCCGCAGTAAACCATTGGATTTACTTTCTTATATCCAGGCAAAGCCTCCTCACATGGACGGTTATTGTCCGTAATAGTATCACCAACACGAGTGTCTCTTACGTTCTTAATGCTGGCGGTAATATAACCTACCATTCCAGCTGTCAGTTCCTCCATGGAATAAACTGCCCAGCTCCAAAATACCCAACTTCCACAACTTCTGCCACAAATCCAGTGGCCATCATACGGATGGTTGTGCCTTTGCGGACTTTTCCATCTACCATTCGGCAGAAAACAATGGCACCCTTATAAGAATCATAAATGGAGTCAAAAATAAGCGCCTTCAGCGGTGCATCCGGATTTCCTGCAGGTGCCGGGATCTTAGCCACTACCTGCTCCAGAACCTGATCTACATTCAGACCTGTTTTTGCAGAAATCTGCGGTGCGTCCTGGGCTTCAAGTCCAATCACATCCTCAATTTCATTGATAACACGCTCTGGCTCTGCACTTGGAAGATCAACCTTATTGATTACTGGAATAACCTCAAGATCATGATCCAGTGCCATATAAACATTTGCCAGCGTCTGCGCTTCAATTCCCTGTGCAGCGTCAACTACAAGGATGGCACCGTCGCAGGCTGCAAGGCTTCGTGAAACTTCATAGTTAAAATCCACATGTCCAGGTGTATCGATCAGATTGAAAATATACTCTTCTCCATCTTTTCCATGATATACCGTGCGGACAGCCTGGGATTTGATGGTAATTCCACGTTCTCTCTCCAGTTCCATATTATCCAGAACCTGGGCCTGCATTTCCTCTCAGTCAAAAGTCCTGTCATCTCTATAAATTCTGTCGGCCAGTGTAGATTTACCGTGGTCAATATGTGCAATAATACAAAAATTTCGAATTTTACTCTGGTCTGTCATTCCAGACATTCCTCCTCTGGTTATGCTTTACTGTTTATTCTATCAAGAGATTATAGCACAGATTAAATCTGTTTGTCACTTCCTTTTATATGGTTCCTGTTCACTCCGTTCACAGTAACATTCTTGACGGGATAAATTATATTATTTTTATCCTGTTCCGCAGCCCTTTAACACTCTGTTCAAAATGTCTGCAAAGGGTTCCATGGCGTTTTTTACTTCCTGCACCGTATTTGTCTGGGCACCGGCTTCCAGAAGCAGGGCTCTTTTTCGTAAATGAAGATTGTAGCGCAAGCCCGCCAGGTAAATCCCTCTGTAAAAATCAGGATAATACAACGCCGCCTGATATTCCAGCTGAAAAGAAAAAGCAAGATTGTCCTGTATGTAAGGATTTGGCAAATAAGAAACCTTCCCCTGGTCATTCGTGTAGCTAAGGCCATTATAAAAAAGAATCTGCGCAGTATCTTTTCCGTTTATTTCAGTTACCAGCCGTCTGTCTTCATCGATGCCATCTCTGTGCAGATCAATAACCACCTCCACAGACGGATTTTCTTCCAAAACCTTTTCTACGTAATCACAAGCATAATTATAGGCCTTATTCCGATCCAGTTCTCCGCTCATCATATCAAAAGCTTCTTTTATATGGATCACCTGATAACCATATTTTTCTGACAGCAAACTGGTCAGATAATTTCCAACACCCACAATCGTATCTTCCTCTTCTCCTTCCCTGGAATCGGAAAACGTTTCCTGGGAGTGACTGTGATAAATAAGAATCTGCGGCTCCAACGGTCCATGACTCAAGGAAAAATCCTCTGCCAGAAATTCAGCAGCATTTATTTTTACGGCAGATGCATCTGTGTTCTCATCTACAATGTAAAAATTGTTCATTAGATAATCGTAATCCGACAGCTTGTCTCTGGACAGATCCAGAATTGGATGCGGGAGAACGATGTTAGACTGAGGAAGGGTATTTGCAGGCTGAGTTTCTGAATTTAAGTGATTTTCACTATTTTCTATGATTTCTGACATCTCAGAGTTATCTTTATTTTCTATTTTATCTGTATTATTTATTTTTTTACTTTCCTCAGAAACACTGCTGTTTTTTTCCAGATTGGCTTCCTTGGATTTCTTTGCATTTTCCTCTCGCAAATTACGCTCATTCTCTGCAACTTCTTCTAAATATGCTCCATTTCTCTTCTCAATCTCAGCCAGAGTTTCCCCATCCATTTCCATCCAGGTTTCCTGTGCTTTTTCCTCTGTAAAATAATAGAACGGAAACTGCCTGTACACATTATGCACAATTTCCCGCATGGAAAAAGGTCCTGGCAGCATAGCCAGAACCGCAAAAAAACACAGACAAAGAAACACGCAGAAAACCTTCTGGACTTTTGTCACGAAATCACCTCTTTAAGGTTATCCTATGACAGATTTTTTCCTCCGTATGTTTCTTTTTTTTAGGCTAACTTTCCATATTTTCAGTATTTTTCCACAGCTCACCACCTTTACATCAGCTTCATGCGCCAGAGCGTGTTTTGAAAAATCATTCCCGCAATCTGCACGCCCACTTTGCGGTATATTTTGCCCCGAATTCGGTTGCCGTAGCCCGCTACGATGCCCTCATCTAGGCAAAATCTCCCACAAATTGTAACGCACATCTTGCAGAAAGCCTTTTTCAAACACGCTCTAATAGATCTCTGCAAAAGTCATATTTAATCCTTCTGAAATCGTAAAACTCAGATATTTATGGTCTCGTCCACATCTTTCGGCGTCACAAACATTCCATGAAGATGTGGGGAAATCATTTCTTCCAAAAATTCTTTCTGTTCGGCCTCGTCCAGTGTCTCAGCAATGAGCCATAGAATCATGAACAATAGTCGCCGCATCCACCACCGTAGGCACTCCGATCCCAATCACTTTTACATTCAGATTTTCTTCTGTAAGACCATTTCTGTGG
>ENA-OPYX01001185-OPYX01001185.1-human-gut-metagenome-genome-assembly--contig:-NODE-1185-length-14372-cov-7.066128_pt1 | contig 14372 bp, 14 predicted proteins | sample MGYA00242639_ERZ504486 | MGnify/ENA primary metagenome ERZ504486 (study PRJEB26092, sample SAMD00036296) | human gut metagenome | host: Homo sapiens | study: EMG produced TPA metagenomics assembly of... | reverse complement strand
GACAAATAGCGAAAGAAAATGGAACAACCGAAAAAGCAGTAAAGGAGGAAATGCAGTTTGCTATTCGGGAAGCAATGAAAAGTGCTGAACCGGAAGCAATAGCTTTTTGGAAAGCAGTTGCACCGGACGGAAAAGAGCCGCCGATAGAAAAGGTCATAGCAATGATTGCATTGAATGTTAATAAAAGAATGTATAATTGAGGTGCTTCGGCATCTCTTTTTTATTATTCTTTAAAAGAGTTGTATTAGGTGTTTGTAAAAAGTGACACCTTAATGGGTAGAAGTTGCGAATGAATCTCTATATCTTGAAAAAATAGATTATTCATAGTATAATGTCAAATGAGTAACTGTAACCAAAAGGAACGGAGAATACGAAGGAGCGTTACAGATGAGAATAAGCTACAACAAACTTCAAAAACTTATGATTGATAATCAAATGAAAAGACAAGATTTAATGCGTGCTGCGGAGATTTCATCGTCTGTTGCAACAAAATTAAATAAGAATGAAACAGTATCCCTTGATGTGCTTATGAGAATTTGCAAAGTATTTCATTGCGATATTGGGGATATATGCGAAGTTATTTTGGATGAGTGAATTAAGGAGGTCTGGATATGGCAGGCAATGGTAAGCGTAATATGTTTAACGAGGCTACTCGTGTGCAAATGCCGGCAATGGTTCATCTCACAAGAATTGGATACACCTATTTTGGAAAGATAACCGAAGATATGGCTGGGACTATTTATGACCCGGATACGAATATCTTAATCAATGTTTTCAAGGAACAATTTGTTAAACTCAATCCCGAACATAAGGGAGAAGCAGAACAGGTTTTGAAAACGATAAGGCAGGAACTGGATAACGACGACCTCGGACACAGCTTTTATAAACGACTTTCTTCGGTTTCACCAATCAGATTGGTGGATTTTGAAAATCCTAAGAATAATACATATCATTTTACTGCTGAATTTACCTGTAAGCGTGACCAAGATGAATTCAGACCGGATATTACTTTGTTTATAAACGGATTGCCACTTGTTTTTGTAGAAGTTAAGAAGCCGAACAATCACGGTGGAATGGTTGCAGAAAGCAAGAGAATGAATAATCAGAGATTTCCGAACAAGAAGTTTAGGAGATTTTTGAACATTACGCAGTTGATGATTTTCTCAAATAATATGGAATATGACACAATGGGCGGCATTGTTCCTGTTCAGGGTGCGTTTTACTGTACAACGGCGAGACAATCTGCACCATTTAATTGCTTCAGAGAAGAAAATCCAACTAATTTAGAAATTGCTCCATATAATCGAGATTTTCCATATAAGGATATAGATAGAGAAGTAGAAAGAAAGATTTTATCTGATTTCAACTGTCAGGTTATCCATAATACGCCTGAGTATCAGACAAATTTGGATACATATACACCGACGAATCGTGTGCTTACTTCTATGTGCAGCCCCGAAAGGCTACTGTTTATTTTGAAGTACGGCATTACTTATGTTCGTTTTCAAAAAGAGGTTGACGGAAAGATTGAGGTTACAGACCAAAAACATATAATGCGTTATCAGCAGATGTTTGCTGCTTTGATTGTCAGACAAAAAATTGATGAAGGTGTAACTTCCGGTGTGATATGGCATACACAGGGAAGCGGAAAAACTGCTTTGTCTTATAATCTCACATATGTTCTCTCAGATTACTTCAGCAAGCACGATAAGGTGGCAAAGTTCTATTTTATTGTTGACCGACTGGATTTGCTGAAACAGGCATCTGATGAGTTTGAAGCTCGTGGTTTGGTTGTTAAAACTGCAAATTCCCGAGCTGAACTTATGGAACAATTTCGCACTAATCAGGCACAGGAGGGAAACTCAGGAAAGCCAGAAATAACAGTTGTTAATATTCAACGATTTGAAGAAGATAGAAAAAAAGTTGACTTACCTGCATACGCAACAAATTTGCAGAGAGTTTTCATTATAGATGAAGCACACAGAGGATATAAGCCGGAAGGCTCATTCTTAGCAAATCTTCTTGATGCAGATAAGAATGCCATTAAGATTGCGTTGACCGGAACTCCGTTGTTAAAAGAGGAACGAGAGTCGTGGAGAGTATTCGGAAACTATCTGCACACTTATTATTATGATAAATCTATCTTAGATGGATATACGCTGAAAATCATTCGAGAAGATATAGAAACTCAATATAAAGAGCGTCTTTCAGAAATCTATGAGAAACTTGAAACATTGGTTGAAAAGAAAGATGTTAAGAAAAATCAGATTGTTGAACACGATAATTATGTTAAAGAACTGCTCCGGTATATTATCACTGATTTGAAACGATTTAGACAAATTCAGGGAGATAATACTCTGGGCGGAATGATTATCTGCGAAACAAGTGAGCAGGCAAGAAAACTATTTGCTTATTTTGATGAAATCCAAAACGAACTTAATAAAACAGCTTCCTTAAAGAGCAATTTGAAAGCAGGACTTATCCTGTATGACAGTGATGATAAAGATACAAGAGATACTATCGTCAATAACTTCAAGAAGAATATGACGGTAGATATTCTTATTGTATTTAATATGCTGCTTACCGGATTTGACGCACCAAGATTGAAAAGACTGTATTTTGGAAGAAAGTTAAAAGACCACAATCTTTTGCAGGCAATCACAAGAGTGAATAGACCATATAAGGATAACCGCTACGGATATGTGATTGATTTTGCTGATATTAAGCGTAATTTTGATGAAACCAATGCAGCCTATTTGAAAGAACTTAATCGCTTCAACGACCCAAATGAAGTTGGAAAAGGTAATGAAGTGGATACGTTTAAGCAGGTTATTGAAGACCCGCAGGAACTTATTCAGCAAATGCAGGAAGTGCAGCAGGTTCTTTTCAATTACACGACCGATAATGCAGAAGCGTTTAGTACCGAAATATCCACGATTGAGGATAAGCAAGAACTGCTGAAACTTAAAAAGATTTTGATTGCGGCTCGTGATTGTTGCAATTTGGTAAGAACTTTTGGCGATGATGAGCTGAAAGAAACTTTTGCAAGAATGGAACTGACAAAGTTGCCTTCTCTTATTTCAGAAGTTCAGCACCATATCGACAATATAAATCAAAAGGAACTCTTTGCAAGCGACGATACAACAAAACTGCTTGTAAATGAAGCTATGGAAGATATTACTTTCAACTTCAGTAAAATCAGCGAAGAAGAATTAAAAATTGTCGGTGGAAAAGAAAATGTTACTGAGAAATACAGAAAGACAGTTCGTGCTTTTACTCAGAATATTGACCCGGACGACCCAGAATTTATTACATTGCAGGAAGCATTTTTGCTTCGCTTTAAGGAACACGGATTTGAACCGAAAAGTATAACTGAGATTGAGGAACAAGGAAAAGAACTGGAGGAAATTCTTAAAAAATTGGATGAGCTTCAGAAAAAGAATAATGTATTGCTCCGTAAATATAATGGCGACGCAAAATTTGCAAGAGTTCATAAGAGAATCCGAGAAGAAAATCTTGCTCGTAAAGCAGCTAATAAACAACCGATTGTTTCGGAATATGACGCATCAATTATGGATGTTTTGAAGTCTATTAAGACTGATATAGACCAAAAGGTATACGACCGAAACGATATATTGAAGAAAGACGCATATTTTGAACAAACGGTTATGACACAAATCAAATTAGGCATTGATAGGCTTGGTATAGCGAGTGCTCGTGATGACAGAAAATTTATTCAAAGTAGAATAACGAAGCAGTATCTCGACCAGTATAATCAAACTTATTCAGTTGCATAAAGGAGAACACGATGGCAGAAACAAAAACGATAAAAGAAAAAACCGTAGAGCTGATAGACGCATTAAAAGCGACCTGTCAGACTTATGGTATGGGAAACGACGGTAATGAATACAAGATTATTACACAGGTTTTCCTTTATAAATTTTTGAATGATAAATTCGGATATGAAGTAAAAAAAGTAAGTCCTGCTTTAAAGAATGCGGAAAAGTGGGAACTTACTTATGCTGAAATGTCAGAAGATGACAGGCTTGATATTTTTGATACATTATCATCGGATATTCCACGCTTATATCCGGAACATTTGATTGCAAATCTTTGGAATCAGCAGGCAAAGGGTGATTTCGATCTGATTTTTGACAGCACAATGACAGACATAGCGGATAAGAATATAGATATATTTTCTACGCAAACTGCTCAGAATACAAAGATTCCGCTTTTTGAAAAACTGACGCAGTATGTAACTGATGATGCTGCAAGAGCACCGTTTGCCCGTGCATTGGTAGATAAGCTTGTTAATTTCTCTTTTGAGGAAGCATTTGAGCAGCATTACGATTTCTTTGCAGATATATTTGAATATTTGATTAAAGACTATAATACCGCAGGCGGCGGAAAGTATGCAGAGTATTATACTCCACACGCTATCGCAACGATTATGGCAAGATTACTTGTTGGTAAAGCAACTGATTTGCACAATATAGAATGTTACGACCCGTCGGCAGGAACAGGAACACTTTTGATGGCTCTTGCTCATCAAATTGGAGAAGATAAGTGTACGATTTTTGCACAGGATATTTCACAGCGAAGCAATAAGATGTTAAAACTTAATCTTATTCTGAATGGTCTGGTATCTTCTCTTGACCACGCTATTCAGGGAGATACGCTTGTTGCTCCGTATCACAAGAGCGACAACGGTACAGAACTCAGAACTTTTGACTATGTAGTATCCAACCCTCCGTTCAAAATGGACTTCTCAGATACAAGAGAGCGAATTGCTGCAATGCCAGTTCGCTTTTGGGCTGGTGTTCCGAAAGTTCCGGCGAAGAAAAAAGAGAGTATGGCGATTTACACCCTTTTTATTCAGCACGTTCTTAATTCCCTTAAAGCAAAAGGAAAAGGTGCGATTGTTGTACCTACCGGTTTTGTAACAGCGAAATCCGGTGTCGAAAAGAAGATATTACAGCATATTGTAGATGAACATATCGTGTATGGCTGTATCAGTATGCCATCAAATGTATTTGCAAATACCGGTACGAATGTGTCTGTCCTGTTCTTTGATAATTCCAAAGAAACAGAAAAAGTTGTGCTGATAGACGCTTCAAAACTTGGCGAGGAATACAAAGACGGAAACAATCAGAAACGCAGACTTCGTGATTTTGAAATTGATAAAATCGTAGATACTTTCCTTAATAAAGAAGCTGTTGATGATTTCTCTGTTGCAGTCACTTATGATGAAATCAAGGAAAAGAAGTATTCCCTTTCTGCCGGACAGTATTTTGATGTAAAAATCGAATATGTGGAATTATCTCAGGACGAATTTAATGCTCGTATGTCAGCATATGCAGACAAGTTGCAGGAGTATTTCACAGAGGGCGACAAACTGAAAATAGAGATTATGGAGCAATTGAAGAAGGTAAAATATGAATGAGATAAAAAAATACAAATTTTGTGATTTATATGATATGGCTTCCGGCATATCTTCTACAAAAGGACAAGCTGGACACGGAGCCCCATTCTTGTCATTTGGAACGGTTTTCAACAATTATTTCTTACCCGAAAATCTTATTGATAAAATGGATACTACAATAGAGGAACAAAACACATTTTCAATAAAAAAAGGCGATGTGTTCGTCACTCGAACAAGTGAAACGATAGATGAACTTGCAATGAGTTCGGTTGCCCTGAAGGATTATCCTAATGCAACTTACAGTGGATTTGTAAAAAAGATTAAGACCTAAAACAACAGGAATTGTGTATGACAAATTCCTTGCATTTTATTTGCGTAGCAAATTGTTTCGTAAAACTATGACGAACAATGCAACGATGACATTGAGAGCAAGCTTTAATGAGGATATTTTTTCATTTTATATTTGTAATCTTCCTCCATATGAAGAACAGAAAAAAATTGGAGATTTGCTCTATAACATAGAAATGAAAATGTTAGCGAATAAGAAGATAAACGATAATTTACCATATCAGTCGCTGATGGTGGCTTGACCATTCATCAGCATAGGCAGAAGCCAATCTCTTAACTGTACAAGTAACTCATTCTCAAGAGTATTTTGTTCTTGAGCTAAGAGCAATTTATTCAACTCATCAAGGTAGGCAGTATCATCAGGAATGAACACAGGAATATTTTCTACATCACTCTTGGTTATAAATTTTACAATAGAGCCGGATGAACTTGATTTAAAAGAATTTATTCTATATAGACTTGCTAAATATAACAGTGCAAAATATTCTTTTTTTGGAGTTAGTACATATGTCCTTTGATAAGCATTAAATTTGCCGGAATAATGCTTAACATTAAAATCTCCATTACCAGCTATAAGTATAGAAGATGTATGAAAGGCATAACTGTTACAATACAACGGCTTATTAGAACAAGTAAAGAATTTGTATTTACCATTTGGAACGGAAAAATTGGCATCCTCTTTACCTGTGATAACCGAAGCGAGAAATTTTGCTTCAGTATATTTGCCTTTAAGCCTATGGGCTTCAGCTTTAGCCATCATATTTTCAAATATGAGATATGCTTGCTGCTCTAAATTATCGTTTAACATATATCCCATAACTCTTGTGGGTGGCGAGAGTTAAATCAGGGGACTACCCACTCCGTAGTCGTTCTCTAAGTTAAATAAAAGGAGAATTGACTAATGAAACAAAATTTAATTACAGATGTTGTTCAGGCTATGTTACCTTTCTTGAACAATGCACAGACAGAACGCTTGCAAGAGGTATTGCAACATACACTTTTTGGTTATGAGGTAACAAAAATTGAAAGTGAAAAGGAAATCTCGGAGCAGAACTATGTGGAACTGTTTCTGTCGGCAAAGCGAATTGAGGGCTGTTCCGAGAAATCTCTTAAATACTACAAAGCAACTATCGAGATGATGATTGCGACTGTCGGCAAAAGCGTAAAGCATATTGAAACCGACGACATAAGACGATACCTGACCGAGTATCAGGAAAAGAAAAAATCAAGCAAGGTTACGATTGACAATATCCGCCGTATTCTTTCAAGCTTTTTTTCGTGGCTTGAGGACGAGGACTATATACTGAAAAGCCCCGTTAGGCGAATACATAAGGTCAAAACCGGCACAAGCATTAAAGAAACATACTCTGATGAAGCGTTGGAGCTTATGAGAGATAACTGCACCGAGCCGAGAGATTTGGCGATGATAGATATGTTAGCTTCTACGGGTATGCGTGTCGGTGAAATGGTATTGCTCAACAGAAACGATATTGATTTTAACGAGCGTGAATGTATCGTATTTGGAAAAGGAAACAAAGAACGAGTGGTCTATTTTGATGCACGAACAAAGATACATTTACAGAATTACTTAAACAGCAGAACCGACGATAACCCGGCACTTTTTGTATCGCTGAAAGCACCGCACGAAAGGCTGAAAATCGGCGGTATAGAAACAAGGCTAAGAGAATTTGGAAAGCAATTAGGACTGCACAAGGTACACCCGCACAAGTTTAGGCGTACCCTTGCAACTATGGCAATAGATAAAGGAATGCCCATTGAGCAACTGCAACAGCTCTTGGGGCATAGAAAGATAGATACGACCTTGCAGTATGCAATGGTAAAACAAAGCAATGTTAAAATTGCACATAGGAAATATATCGGATAAGGAGAAAAGGATGGAGACTAAGAAACTGATAGATTGTTGTGAATTTATTTCTGATGGCGACCATTTACCACCACCTAAAAGTGATAGTGGCGTTCCTTTTATTACAATATCTAATATTACGGGACAAAACAAACTTTCTTTAGAAGACACAATGTTTGTGCCTGAAAGTTACTATAACGGATTGAATGAAAATAAGAAGGCACAAAAGGGCGATATTTTGTATTCGGTTGTTGGCTCTTTTGGTAAACCGGTATATGTAGATTTTGACAAACAAATGGTTTTTCAACGACATATTGCTATCTTGCGACCAAAAAGAAATGTTAATGCAAGATTTATTTACTATACAATGCTAAATCCGCAGTTTTATAAGTTGGTTGATAAACTTGCTATTGGCTGTTCTCAAAGAACGGTAACATTGGATACTTTGAGGAATATAGAAATCAGCTTGCCTGATAAAGATATTCAGGACAAGACGGTTGAAGTTCTTTCATTAATTGATAGAAAAATTGATGAGAACTGTAAGATAAACGATAATTTAGAGCAGCAACTTACAACTCTTTATGATTACTGGTTTACACAATTTGACTTCCCTAATGAAAATGGAAAGCCATATCAATCTTCCGGCGGGAAAATGATTATGAACAACTGTTTGAAGAAGAAAATTCCAAATGGATGGAATGTTGAATCAGTATATTCAAACCAGCTTTCATCAATTATAAAGCCGGGAGTAGATAAATTTGATACTAAAACTTATTTTGCAACGGCAGATATTAAAGGGACTTCTTTATCTTCCGGTACTCTTATAGATTACGAAAACAGAGAGAACCGTGCTAATATGCAACCGAATGTTAATTCAGTATGGTTTGCAAAAATGAAAGACAGTATCAAACATCTTTATCTCAATGAAGAAATGCTACCGATAATATCGAGTTCAATTTTATCAACAGGTTTTTGCGGACTTCAATGCAGTGATGTTAGTTTTGAATATATGGCTTCATATATTTCAAATACATATTTTGAAACACACAAAGATATGCTTGCTCACGGCGCTACACAGGAAGCAGTAAATAATGACGACTTGGCAGGAATACATATTGTAATTCCTGACGATAAAACTCTACAAAATTACCATAGAATCACGCAGCCTATATATTCGCAAATCAGCAAAAACATCTGTGAAAACCAAGAACTTGTTAAAATTCGTGATTGGTTACTTCCTATGTTGATGAATGGACAAGCTACTATTGCTGATTAAGCCGCTAAATTATCGTTTAGAATAGAAATCGTAGGAAGGAGCGTGGAATGATGGCAAATCAAAGAACATATATTGCAATCGACTTAAAATCATTCTACGCTTCTGTGGAATGTAAGAAACGAAATCGTGACCCTTTGACAACAAATCTTGTGGTTGCTGATAAAAGCAGGACAGAAAAAACAATTTGTCTTGCGGTATCTCCGTCCTTGAAAAGTTACGGAATACCCGGCAGACCACGATTGTTTGAAGTTGTCCAAAGGTCAGGGAAGCAACAATAAACGCAGATGGAAAGCACCGAACAGAACATTTACCGGTTCTTCCGATGATAAGGCAGAACTGGATGCAAATCCAGCATTGGAGATAGAATATATCGTTGCTCCTCCTCGTATGGCATATTATATGGAGTACAGCACAAGGATTTATAATGTTTATCTAAAATATGTTGCACCAGAGGATATATTTCCTTATTCAATCGACGAAGTGTTTATGGACGTGACTGATTATCTGCAAACCTATCGTATGACTGCAAGAGAACTTGCTATGACGATGATACAGGATGTCTTGAAAACAACTGGTATAACTGCAACCGCAGGAATCGGTACGAATATGTATCTCTGCAAGATTGCGATGGATATTGTGGCAAAGCATATCGAGCCAGATAAGAACGGTGTGCGTATTGCTGAACTTGATGAAATGTCATACCGTAAGAAACTATGGAGTCATCGCCCGATAACCGATTTCTGGAGAGTCGGAAATGGTTATGCGAAGAAGTTAGAGGAACACGGACTTTATACAATGGGCGATATTGCAAGATGTTCTATCGGAAAGCCGAATGAACTGTATAACGAGGAATTGCTGTACAAGCTGTTCGGTATCAATGCGGAACTGCTCATAGATCACGCTTGGGGATATGAGCCTTGTACAATGGAGCAGGTCAAAGCATATAAGCCAGAAACAAACAGTGTATCTTCCGGTCAGGTGTTGCATTGCCCTTATGATTATGAAAAGGCAAAGTTGATTGTAAAAGAAATGACCGACCAAATGGTGCTTGATTTGGTGGATAAAGGAGTTGTAACTGACCAACTTGTGTTGACAATCGGCTATGATATTGAAAATTTAAGTAATTCGAACCTAAAAAATCAATACAAAGGCGAGATTACGATTGACCGATATGGACGCAAAGTTCCAAAGCACGCACACGGAACAGCAAATCTGGAGAAAAAAACGTCCTCTACTCGATTGATTACCAATGCTGTAATGGATTTGTACGACAGGGTAGTTGACGAGAATTTACTTGTCCGCAGGATAACAATAACAGCAAATAAACTTGTAGATGAAAAATCAGTTAAACAGGAAGATGAATATCAGCAGCTTGACCTCTTTACCGATTACGAAGCACTGAAGAAGAAGCAAGCGGAGGAAGAAGAAAAATTGGAACGGGAAAGGCGTATGCAAGAAGCAATGCTGAGTATCAAAAAGAAGTTTGGTAAGAATGCTGTGTTAAAAGGAATGAACCTTGAAGAAGGTGCAACCGCCAAAGACCGAAATGAGCAAATCGGCGGTCATAAGGCTTAAACAAATCTAAATATGAAGGAGGAATATTTCAATGAGCTTTTTTGAAAATACTCGTAAGCCACAAGGATTCGGTGGAAAATTGATGACAAAGATGATGAACAGCGGCCACTCCAGGCTATCACAATGGGGGTTCTCGAATATCTCTGTAAATCCGGACGCTGAGGTGCTGGATGTTGGCTGCGGAGGTGGTGCAAACATTGCGGTCTGGCTGAGCAAATGCAGGAATGGTCATGTGACAGGATTGGATTATTCGGAGGTTAGTGTGTCAGAATCTCGAAAATTGAACGCTGCCGCTATTCAACAGGAAAAATGCAAGGTCATTCATGGAGATGTATCTGCCATCCCATTTCCAGATGCAAAATTTGATTATGTCTCAGCTTTTGAGACGGTTTACTTCTGGCCAGAATTGAAAAAATGCTTTTCTGAGGTAAATCGTGTTCTGAAAGACGGAGGAACCTTCCTAATTTGTAACGAGAGCGACGGAATGAATGCCTCAGACGATAAATGGACAAAGATAATTGATGGTATGAAGATTTATAATTGTGAACAACTTGTCACCGCTTTAAAAGAAGCAGGTTTTATGGAAATAAAACCATATGCAGATGCCAAAAAGCATTGGCTTTGTATTGTGGCAACAAAATAGATAAATATACAATTTGTAGAATTCAAAAATTTAATGTGAATTGAAATTTGCGTGGAGGAAAAGGTTGAAAGAGTTATTAAAAGAAACCCATATGCTAGATTTTAATGATTCCAGAATTCAATCACTAATAGAGAATAGAGGCTGGAAGAATCTGGAGCAGTTTGAATGCATTAAAGCCATATATTTATACGTTAGGGATGAGATTTTATTCGGCTACAATATTGATGACAGCATATCTGCATCCAAAGTTTTAAGTGATGGATATGGTCAATGTAATACAAAAGGTACTTTATTTATGGCGTTGCTTAGGGCATGTAAAATACCATGTAGGGTGCATGGGTTTACAATAGATAAGCAATTGCAAAAAGGAGCAATGACAGGAATTGTTTATAAAAATGCTCCGCAGAATGTTTTTCATAGTTGGGTTGAAGTGTACTTAGATGATACATGGTATGAACTTGAAGCATTTATTTTAGATAAGAAATATTTGAATAAGCTGCAAAAAATAAATAGCCAATGTTCTGGTGCATTTTGTGGTTATGGTGTGGCGGTAAAAGATTTTCAGAATCCAGTGATTGATTTTGAAAGAAATAATACTTATATACAAAGTGAAGGAATCAATCAAGATTTTGGAATATATAATTCACCAGATGAGTTACTTACAGAGCATCATCAGGAAATGTCGATAGTAAAAGCATTTGCATACCGTCATTTCGGTAGACATCTCATGAATAAAAATGTTAAGAGAATCAGAGATGCGAAAGTTTAAAAATAATGCTTAGTGGCAAAATCCAGTTTGCCGAGTAAAGGAGGTGCTGCAACAGATGGACAATCATTCTTATGATGATATAATCAATCTTCCACATCCGACATCAAGGAACCATCCTCGTATGTCGCTTCACGACAGAGCAGCACAGTTTGCTCCTTTTGCGGCACTTACAGGACACGATGCAGCTATTAAGGAAACTGCAAGGTTAACGGATGAACGGTTAGAGTTGAGCGATGAGGTCATTATGAAATTGAATGACCAGTTAAATATGATTAGAGATAATATCGGCACAGAACAGGAAGTATCAATAACTTATTTCGTGCCTGATGACAAAAAATCCGGAGGAGCATATCTCACGCATTCCGGTATAGTGAAAAAGATTGATGAATTTGAACGCAAACTGATTATGCAGGATGAAACAGTTATCCCGATTGAACAAATCAGCGAGATACAAGGAGAAATGTTCAGAGGACTATATGAGTCATAGCTTGGAAAGGGCAAACAATGGAAACAAAACCAAGAATATTATACTTAAAGAAAATATTAGAGGAACGAACGGACGAGGAACATCCGCTTTCAACGACGCAGCTAATCAATATATTGGCTGATGAATACGGGATTTCAGCACATAGAACGACCGTTTCAAAAGATATTGCCGCACTTCAGGAGTTTGGAATGGATATTGTTATTATCCATTCTACTCAGAGCAAATACTTTGTAGCCAGTCGTAAGTTTGAATTGCCGGAACTGAAATTGCTGATAGATGCAGTAGAGTCATCGAAGTTTATTACAAAGAAGAAAAGCGAAACTCTGATTGAGAAGATACATACGATGACAAGTCCTGGGCAGGTGGAAAAGCTGAAACGTAATAACTATGTGGTCAATCGAATTAAGCCGGATAATGAGCAGATATATTATATCATTGACGCTATAAATGACGCCATCAACGCAGGCAAGCAGATTTCTTTCCAGTATTATGATTATACCGGATTAAAGAAAAAGGTTCTGAAGAATAAGGGCGAAGTGTATAAGCTGAGTCCGTATAAACTTCTCTGGTGTGGGGACTATTATTATGTTCTCGGATATTCTGAGAAGAAAAGCAAGGTTATCAATTTCAGGGTAGACCGTATTGCTTCCAAGCCGGAGATACTGGATAAGGATATTATTCCTATGCCTGATGATTTTGATATTGAGAATTACACAAAGGAAGTTTTCTTTATGTTTTCAGGCGAAAAAGTCCTTGTGGATTTACGATGTGATAACAGCTTGATGAAAACAATGGTTGACCGTTTCGGAGAAGATGTAACAACCCTTGCGTATGATATGACTTCTTTCAGGGTACAGACCGAAGTATCAGCCAGTCCGACCTTTTTCGGGTGGGTGTTTGGTTTCGGTGGCAAGGTGCAGATACTTGCACCGGAGAGTGTGAAAGAACAGTACAGACAGATGATTGCACAAGCCGATGAGGATATGCAACAAAGCAGAGATTGAAACGCAGAAAGCGATGTTTTATCTGCAACAAAAGAAAAATGAGGAACATGGATTAGAGTAATATGAGTCCGCTTTGCGAAAAGTAATCAGGGAAACGGAGGACAATTCTATGACAGATAACACAAACAAAGGCTTTTGGAAAAAAATGGCAAGAATATATACTGCATTTATGTCAAAAAACGATACTGCTTATCGGCAAATCTGCAAACTGTCAGAACAGTATATAGACAGTGAGAAGTCTGTCTTGGAATTGGCTTGCGGAACGGGACAGATTACCTTTTTAATGGCAGGAAAATCCGGCTCTTGGGAAGCAACAGATTACTCGGAAAATATGATAATAGAAGCTGAAAAACGCAATCAAGGCGAACACAAATGTGAACAGCTCCGCTTTTGTGTGCAGGACGCAACGAATTTGACTTATGAAGATGAAAAGTTTGATGTTGTTGTGATTGCCAATGCTTTACATATCATGCCACAACCGGAGAAAGCACTAAAAGAAATACACAGAGTTCTGAAAAAAGACGGAATTTTGTTCGCACCAACATTTGTATATAAAAAAGGGTATTCGAAATTTCTGATATGGCTTATGGAAAAAGCCGGGTTTAAAACCTATCATAAATGGCAAAGCGAAGAACTGAAAGAATATGTCGGTAGCGAAGGCTTTCAGGTTGTTGGAGCGGCATTGATAAAAGGCAAACCACTTTCGGAATATGTATTGGTTGGGAAAAAGGAGTGATAATGTGAGAATATTGATTATCGGTGCAGGTGTGTTGGGTTCAAATCTGGCACATTCTATGCGAAAAGGAAATGACATAACCATTCTTGCAAGAGGCAGAACCTACCAAAATTTAAAAAACGGCGGACTTGTAATCAAACACAAGCTCGGAAAGAAAACAACAGACTGTTTCACTGTTATAGACAAACTTCAAACAGACGATATTTATGATGCTATTTTTGTGTATCCAGATTTCATCTTTAGACAGC
>ENA-OPYX01001179-OPYX01001179.1-human-gut-metagenome-genome-assembly--contig:-NODE-1179-length-14391-cov-3.513390_pt1 | contig 14391 bp, 17 predicted proteins | sample MGYA00242639_ERZ504486 | MGnify/ENA primary metagenome ERZ504486 (study PRJEB26092, sample SAMD00036296) | human gut metagenome | host: Homo sapiens | study: EMG produced TPA metagenomics assembly of... | reverse complement strand
ACTGCCTCTTGCAATCACACGCATACCTTCTGATGGAATAAATGTAAGCTTTGCCCGATTAAACGCAAACATCACACATGACAGTGTGCTCGTTTCATCTTTTAAAGTAAAATACAGATGACCGCCTGAATGTTTTTTGCAATTAGAAATCTCGCCCTGAATGGAAATCCTCTTCAGGGCGAAATCTTCTTCAAACAGATGACTTATATACGATGTGACCTGTGCTACTGTATAGACAGATGCCATTAAGCCAGCTCCGGATGCTTATGAACAAGCTTTGCCAGCACACCATTTACAAACTGAGGTGACTCATCTCCTCCATAGCTTTTTGCAAGCTCAACAGCCTCATTGATGGCTACTTTTCCTGGAACATCCTCGTCAAATATCAGCTCATATGCTGCAAGACGAATGATTGACAAATCAACCTTATTCATACGGCTAAGCTTCCAGCCCTCTGCCGCCTGTGTGATTTCTTCGTCAATTTCAGGAAGCTTTTCTACGATCATGGAAAAGCGCTTCTCAAGCTGCTCCTTTTCCTTCTCGATTAAAAGCAGCTGACCTTCTTCTGGATACATACATTCCTCTAAATAATTGTCAGCCTGCTCATTCAGCTCTTCCTTATCATAAAAATTTGCATGAAATAATAACTTAAACGTGTATTCACGTAACTGTCTGCGGTTCAAATTCTACCTCGTTTCCTGCCTGTTCTTTTTATTTGTTTTAACTATAAGCGCAAAAAGGGTGCCGGTACGACACCCTGATCTTACATATTTACTCCGGCAACAGTAATTTTTACTTCTGTAACTTCAAGTCCAGTCATATTTTCAATTGCGGACTTAACGCGCTCCTGTACCTTTGCTGTTACAACCGGTACGCTGCATCCATACTCGATAATAAGTGAAACCTGTACAGACACATTTTTTCCTTCGACTGTGACCATAACACCCTTGGAAAGATTCTTGCTTGAATGCTTTGCAATGACATCATGTGTCAGTGAGCCAGACAGATATGCAACACCTTTTGTCTCAGTTGCTGCAAGTGCGGCAATAGTTGCCACAACATCGTTTGCAATCTTGATTTCTCCGGTGCTTTCTTCAACAGGAATAGTAACTTCTCCAGATTCTGATTCCAATCCCACAACGGTACCTCCTCTACTTCTATCTACGTTTTACCTTTTTGTATTATATCAAATCAAAAGACTTTTGTAAAGAAGTTATTCTGTCTTTGCTGTTCCCATCAGTGTAACGCAGATTTGAGATGCACTTACGGAAGTCTTGCGTTTTACAATATCTTCAATCTGAGCAAGCTCTGCATCTGTTAGATTATCCTTGCAGATTACTACATCAACGGCATCCTGTGTGATGCTGACAATTGAATTATCAAACCCTTTCGCGCTAAGAAGTGTCTCTACAGCATTTTCCTTATCACTATAGTCTGTCAGACGAACAACTGCATCAATTGCGGCTTGTTTATCTAACTCTGTCTGCGCATCACTATCAATAATTGCCAAGAGATCTTCCTTATTTTTCCCTCTTGTCTGCTCTCTTGCAAGCTTTGTCTGTGCCATATAATCAGATACTGTTAGCCCGTTTGCCAGCACCATTTTTCCTGGATCATCAATATCCTGATCTAAGCTTTCGATATCAGTGAGTGCAGCATCTGTGGCATCTTCTTTAGCAGTATCGATCGTATCATACTCTGCAATTGCCTCTTTAGCATCACTTGTGTTTTCCATGCTGATATCCCTACTGTCAGCAACTTCCACTCTTCCGGCATATGTAAGATACCCAGCAATCGCAATCATCACTGCAAGTACGGTGATAATTACCTGATTTTTTCTCATGATCCGCTTCACTTTGCTTCCTCCGCCTGAGATTTCTTTTCAATTACCTTAATTTTATGCGCCTCTATACCAAATAATGCCTGCACCGCCTCACTGATCTCACGAATTTTTGTCTGCGTGATATTTCCCCTAGCAGCTACCACCACACCCTGAATTGATGGGCTCATTTCCTTTATGATATATGGCATACTGCCTGAGGTGTTTCCTGTCAGTAAAGCCTCATTTTTTTTGCTAAGACTGCTTGTTACACTTTTTTCTAACGATTCTCCACTTCCTTTTTCTATCTCCTGCTTATTTTCCTCAAGCTGAATTGATTTTTCAAGCACTTTTTCTGACGTTGCAGAAAGAGTGATCATCACATCAACAGATGTGATGCCTTCCATTCCTCCAAGGATTTGTTCCAGACGTTTTTCAAGCTCATGCTCATAAGAAAATAAAGATGTATCACCATCTGTATCTAAACTGCTGCCCATGCTTTGCGCCTGATTAGAATAAGTACCTGCCTGATTTAAGTTTGATAATTGATTTTGTGGAAGGGAACAGATGATAAGAATAATTGCTGCAACTGCTAAAAGACCAAGCCGCAAAAAACCAATCTTTTTTAATTCAGAAAGCCATTTGGATTTCATAACCTTGCTCCTTATTTTTATCTGTCTTTAAAAATAACTGTGATCTTGCATGTGGATGAAAGCTGCTCTTCCAAATATTTTTTCAATTCATCTTGTCCTATCTGCATATGATCTTTTTCATTCGTTTTTATTTCACTTACTGTCACCTCAATCTGTATGATCGTTCCACTAGAATCAGTCTCTAGCGACAGATCTTCTAAAAAACACTCACGCTTTTTTAGAAGATCTCTTATCTGCCGCTCAAGGATCTTTTTCTGGGCAGACACTTCAAGCGTAGTCTGCTTATCATTTAATTTTTGCAAATCTGCTTCTAAATAAGTTCCTTCTGAGAAAAAAGCTCCAGCCTCTAACCAAGTCTGACCAACCCGCTCAGCTGAAATGGACAAAATCGGAGAAACAAACAGCAATACTAAAAGAAGATTTAAAAACAAGCGAATATATGGACCATATTCTTTTTTTGCAACAAGATTTTCTACTAACACTGATAAAATAAGATAACCCGCGATCTGACGCAGATAATCACGAATTGCGGTCATAATAATCCTCCTCTGATAAGCTTTTCTTACAGCACACGATTCGTAAATGCACATATTACTGCAATTGTAATCAGGAATAGAAAAATCGCCATACAAAGCGTTTTTAACAGCATACGATTCGTAAATGAGACTGCTTGAAGTGCTGTGATCATACGCTTATCTGAGATAGGACTGGCAACTGCTGCAATCCCATAATAAATCAGAACAATAGCTGTCATCTGCAAAATCGGATATATGCTTACAAGTATTAAAACAATACACCCTGCCATACCAATTCCATTTTTAATCAGCGTACCTGTTCCTATTATTATTTCAGCTGTACTCTTTATACCACTTCCAATTCCAGGTATGGAGCCAATCAGCTTCTGAGCAAATGCCGGTCCTGCACTAGAGGCAAGCGGTACAATCAATCCCTGAATCACCTGCAGACCAACAATTACAGCACAAAGCGTTTTCATTGACCACTCATAGATCATCTTTATCAGCTCCTCCATCCCGGCAAAACGATCTTCCCCTGTAAGCCCGTTTAAAATTGATACGCCAAAATACAGCTTAATAATAGGTATCATTGCATAAACAAGAACTGCATCTATCAGTCCAATCATGCCAAATGTTGCCTGATAATACAAACTTGATGATGCCGCACCTGTTATACAAACCATTGACAAGCAAAAGGCAGGCAAAAGCATTTTCATAAATGTAATCATAAGATTAAGACAATTCGTCACAAGACGACAACTCTGAACAAATCCTGCAAGTGCAGAGGCTGTAATCATCAAAAATACAACAAACCATGCTTGTCCCGCGATCTGATCACTGTCAAAAACAGATGCTATGCTGCTAAGAACTGCAGAGCAAACCACAAGCAGTAAAATAGAAACTGCCTGTGTACGATTTTCCTGCACCTCTCCAATTAAAACTGACGCGATATCTGATAAAAGCTTTGAAAATGATATTGGCCTGTCTGCATGAATCAAATTCCTAACAAGCTCACCAAAACCTATATGTGTCTTTGAAAGATTATCAGATACAAACTGCTCCAAATCAGATAAATCAAGCTCTGACAGTGCCTCATCCATGTCTTCTGCAAAGTCGCTTTCTTCTGATTTCTCCTGTAATAACTCTGCATGCACCAACTTGCAAAAACTGCCTTCTGCTATAATAAACCACAATGTCACAAATAATACGATACAAAGCTGCCTGCATCTTTTTGCCATATGCTCCCTTCTATCCACAACACATTTTTGTTATGTTCACATCAGCTTAGAAACATTTTTTAAAACAGCCAGCACAATCGGCATGCTAAAACCAAGAATTGTAAGTCGTGCCGCCATTGAAATCTGACGTCCAAGTGCCTCTTGTCCGCAGTCTTTACAAAAATCACATGTAAATTCGCCCAAACATGTAATTCCTATCATTTTAAGAATGCTTTCCATATAAATGTTGTCAATTGAAAGATACTGGCGAAGCTGATTCATGCTCTGAATTAAATAGCGAATCTGTTCAAGAAGATAATAGCCAAAAAACAATCCTGCAGCTAACATCAGATAAGTACGATACTCTTCTTTTATCTGTTTCAGGCAAACCGCTAACAATGTAAACGCAATACCTGCTGCCGCAATCTTCCACATGCGCCCTCCTACAGTGCAAATAGATTTCGAATACTGTCAAACAATTCACTGATATAAGGAATCAGCCAAAACAGTACAAGAATCAAACCAGACAAGGATACCAAAAATGCCTGCTCGTCACGGCCGCTTTGCTTTAATACCTGCTGTATGATTGTTACCAGGATTCCGACAGCCGCGATCTTAAAAATCAGATTGACATCCATTCTGGTATCCCCCTTTTACCATAGCAAAATAAGAAGAAAAGCTGCCGCGCAAAAACTAAGAACGCGGCATAGCTTACACTCATTTCCAAGCTTCGTTATCCGCTTTTCATACAGCTGTGAAAGCTGATTTGCATCAAAGAAAAGCTGCTCTTTTACCATTTTTCTTTCAAATAAGAGAAAATCAGATGCACAATGAAGAATCAATTCCTCTTCCTGCTCATTCCAACCCATTTTCCTATATACTTCGTTTACGGCATGGCTCCACTCCTGCAAAAAATCGCCGCCTTCTGCCATACGTTTCGCCATCCTGCTTACTAGTTCTTTTGTCGCCCCTTGCGTTATTGATGATGCTTTTGTAAAAACATCCTCCAATATGCTGCCTCTTATTTCAATCTCCTGTCCGGCAAAGAGAAGGAAACGAATCAATTCCTGCAGCTGTTTTGCCGTCTCCTTTCGTGATGTTTCCATACAAAATCCAATGGACAACAAAGTTCCAGCTATTATAACAGCTGCTGCAAGTTTCATTCATAACTCCTTTCAATTTCTACAGTCGTCATAAGTTGCCTATTCTGATCATAAATCAAAACATTTCTGGAACAGTCATTGTCTATTTGAATTTCTATGTACCGCGAAAATAATCCAGAAATCTTTTGATCAAAAAGATGCTGCTTTATTGTTCCGTGCGCTGTCGTTAAAAGCGCTGTTCCCCACTTTTTTGCCTGCGCGAATATCTTTATGTCTTCTTCTCCTCCAGCCTCATCTGCAGCTAACACCTGCGGTGCCATTGTACGAAGAAGCATTATCATCGTATCTGTCTTACTTCCGCCATCCATAACATCTGTGTTTTGTCCAACATCATTTTGCGGAATACCGCTTATACAGGCGGCCACTTCTCCTCTCTCATCTGCCAAACTAGTGGTAAGAGGACGATGAATGCCTGTTCCATCTGAAATCAGACGAACAAGGTCGCGAAGAAGAGTTGTCTTTCCAAGCCCTGGCGGTGATACTATCAGCGTATCTAAAAATCGCTCTTTCTCCCACAGCCATGGATAGATTTCTCTGGCACAGCCGCGTACTTCCCTAGCCATTCGAATATTATACGAGCTGATCTTACGTATTCCCTGGAGCTTTCCATCACAAAGTATTACCTCTCCACAAATTCCAATGCGGTGTCCTCCCTGAATAGTCAAATAGCCCTGACGAATCTGCTCTTCTGCTGCATATACAGAAAAACGGCTTGCATTTATAAAATCTGCTCCATCTCTGCCTTTGACATAATAACGAGTGACATTTCTGGTAACAGCGTTTTTGTAAGGCTACCGTTTTGATTCAAATAAAAAAGATTCATTTTTCTTCGCACCGATACAGGTCTCTGTGTACGGATGCGTATTTCTTCAAATGAATCAAGTGAAATGCCTCCCTTTTTTAATGCCTCTTTTATAGATTCCGGCAGAATTTGCCAGATGGCATCTGTCTGCATTGACATCACCTCTAACACAACTATATGCAAGTCCATAATCTTTATGCCAAAAGTCGCTAATTTACAAATTATCTCTCTGTGTTCCATTCTCTTTTTTATCTGTTGATTTATAATAACAGTAAATGCATACTTAAAAATCGGGAAGGAGCAATTAAAATGTTGTTTTCTTATGACAAAACTCTTGGAACTGTTGAAACCTCTCAGGGTACCATGACACTTACGAAGGTATTCATTCCGTTTTTTCTTGAAATGTTTTTGATGAATTTCATGCAGACGGTCAATACCTTTATGCTCTCTTATTTTTCGGATAATGCTGTTGCCGCCGTGGGTGCTGCCGGTCAGTTTTCCAGCATGATCTATACTTTTTACTCCGTCATTGGAACGGGTGTCTCCATTGTTTTATGCCATCATCTTGGCGCAGGAAAAAAAGAACAGACCTCAGAAGCTGTATTTTCAGCGCTTGTCTTTGGTGCTGCCCTAAGTGCAGTTATTAGTATTTTAATGTCTATATTTGCTCGTCCATGTATGACACTTCTTAATATAAAGGGAGATGTTTTAGATGATGCTGCAAAATATTTTTCGATCTGCATGCAGTTTTCATTTCTGCCAGCACTTTTTGTAATTATATCCTCAATCTTTAAAAGCTACGGTTTTCCTCAGATTTCCGTTGGCATTTCTCTTGGTATGAATATCTTAAATGCTGCACTGAATTATCTCGTTATTTTCCAACCATTCCCATTCTTTCTTAAAGGCGTATCAGGAATTGCATGGTGCAGCAATATAAGCCGTGGTGTTGCTCTTATCTGCATTATAATTTGTCTGTTTCGTCTTCCGCTGCAGCTTGATTTTCACAAGATGAGGCCAAAGAGCTTGTTAAAGATTAAGGAAATTCTGCGTGTTGGTCTTCCAGGCGGAATCAGCTCACTCTCCTACAATGTATCGCAGACTGTAACTACATCTGTTATTGCACTAGTTGGCGTCTCCGCGATTTCAACTAAAATATATGTCTCCAATCTTGTTTTTTATGTTTATGTGCTTGGCCTTTCCCTTGGAATGTCAACATCACTTTTGATTGGATGGCTATGCGGTGCCAAGAAATACGATCAAGCATATCGGCTGAATCTGCAAAATTTAAAGGTCACGATTTTACTAAATGCTACGCTGTCGATTTTACTGTTTCTATTTGGCCGTCCGCTTCTTTCTCTTTTTACAAAAGACCCTGATATTCTTAAGGTTGGCTGTGCACTTTTGTTTTGGGATATTTTCGTTGAGATTTTCCGCGGTTTTAACCATATCGAAGAGAACTCTCTGCGCGGTGCCGGTGATGTAGTCTTTCCAATGATTGTCTCTATCTGTTCTTGTTGGACAATGAGCGTACTATTTTCTTACATACTAGGCGTAAAGCTCGGACTTGGACTGACAGGCTGTTGGATCGCCTTTGCAATGGATGAAGCCTTCCGCGGAATTAACTACTTCTTCCGTTGGAAGTCAAAAAAATGGATGAAGAAGACAGTTGTTTAATTGTGTTGTGCTATTTCCTGTGTTTTGGCATAATCTGCAGGTGAAACGCCTGTCTGCTTCTTAAAAACTTTACTGAAATAGCTTTCATCAGCAAAGCCAACACACTCACTGACCTCCATTATCCTCATTGATGTGGTTGTTAGCAGCTGCTTAGCATGCGCGATGCGAATGTCACGCAAATACTGAAATACCGTTTTTTTCATATTCTTTCTAAATAGACGGTTCAGATAATCAAAATTGATATCAAATTTTTCTTCCAGATAATCGCCCGTGAGCGGTTCCTTGTAGGCTTCATGCAAAAAACTTTGCACTTCAAGAACTTTCTTATAGCCACGGGCGGTTATCATTTTATTTTCCTGCAACGCAAATGTCAGACTGGCACGTGAAAGCTGAATTAAAAATGCTAGAAATTGCGCGCCGCTCAAATCCTTATAATATTCCAGATGGTCGGAATTTGCCGATACCACTTGCTGAATTTGCTGAATCAGCGCTCCCCAAACTGTCTCATCCTGAATATGGCAATACTTAGGAAGCATAAGCTGATGGCTCTTTTCATTAGGTGCTTCGCTTGAATCACTCTGCATTGCTGCACAGCGAAGCTGAAGCATTTGTTCGTGCATTTTGGACTCGTCTATTTCATTATTTTTGCTTTCTTCCAACATTGGATGAGTCATCAGATGAATCATATCATGCTGAAAATGAATGTAATAATATTCGCAGTAAGTAATCTGCTTTCCCTCATGATATTTATCAGGATCCAAAAGAATAAAATCGCCTGGGTGCAGATGATATGTAATTCCATCCTCTGCCAAATAAAGCTCTCCCTTTTGAATCAAGTACGCTATATATTCATGCGGTACACGCTTTTTATGCGCACACGGCGGTTTTAATATCCAATAATCAGCCAGATGTATCTGCGGTACGATTCTGCTGTCCATCACATAATACATATTTTCACTCCATTCTGAATAATGATTCATTATAATGCAAAAATGGATGAAATGTCAATATTAGCACATCTGTCTATCTTTTTCTTGTAAAAAATGAGTGAAAAAGTTTTGAGGAGAAATTTTACCAATGAAAGAAATCTCCATTTTCTTAACAAGATAATATGGTATACTATTATCAATATATACATAGCAACTTTTTAAATGGAGGTAACGATATGTCCGATTTTGATTTATGTAAAGAAACTCTGTAGGAAAAAGAATTATTTTTCTTGGCAGTTCAGTCACTTATGGAGCCTGTGCCATGGGGCAATCATTTATCGAGGCTTTAGAAGAAAAAGATGGAATTATTGCCATAAAGGAAGCTGTCAACGGAACGCTTCTTGTTGATGAGGATGTTACTGATGGCAAATCGTACATTGCCCGACTAGCGACCATTGATACAAACATAAAAGCAGATGCGTTTGTCTGCCAGCTGTCTACAAATGATGCCTCGCACAACAAGCCGCTTGGAATAATTTCTGATTCATATGCAAAGGAAAATTTTGATACTAAACCATAGCAGGTGCTATTGAATTTATTATTGCATATGCTAAGCAGACATGGCATTGCCCTGTAATTTTTTACACTGGAACTAAGTATGACAGTGATCTTTACAAAAAAAGTGGTTGAACTGCTGCTTTCAATACAAAAAAAAGTGGCAGATTGACGTGATTGATTTATGGAATGATATAGAAATGAATCAAGTTTCACCAGAAAATTACAAACGTTACATGTCTGACCCAATTCACCCATTAAGAGATGGTTATCGCGAATGGTGGCTTCCAAAATTTGAGGAAGGTATCACGCTTGCTTTGACTAAAAAACATACAATTGACATCTCAAGTTTTGTTGAGAAAGCTAAGACTCTTGGCGTCCTTGGTGTAAAGGTTACTCAGCATAATGAGTTAAAAGCAGAGTGGTTAAGTGAAGGTGAATGCCGCAGAAATATTTATTCGGCAACAAAAAGTTTTACGTCTTGTGCGATGGGATTTGCCAGTACAGGAAGGACTAATTTCGCTTGATGAAAAGCTTACCGATGCATTCGCAGACGATATTCCAGAAAATCCAGATGAGAATCTGAAAAAAGCAACAGTCCGTGATCTTTTGACGATGTGTCTTGGGACAGGAATCTGGTCATTTAATGGGAGAACAGAGGCCGCTCTATAAGGAAGATGATTGGGTTAAGATGGTTCTTTCTATTCCATTTGTCTATGAGCCTGGAACACATTTTGTCTACAATAATGTAGGTCCATATCTGGCAGGCATCCTTGTTCAGAGACGCTCTGGAACCGATCTTGTATCTTATCTTATGCCGCGACTTTTTAAACATCTTGAAATTAAGCGGCCAACCTGGGAAATTGATCCTCTTGGCAATACATTTGGTGCGGGCGGACTGTTCCTTACTCTTTCTGAGCTTCACAAAATTTGGTCTGTTCTATTTGAATAAAGGAAAATGGAATGGAAAACAGCTGTTAAATGCTGCATGGATTGAGGAAAGCACAAAGCCATCAGACACAGAACAGTATGGTTATCTGTTCTGGCGTGGAAAATATAATTCCTACCGTGCCGATGGCAAATATTCTCAGCTTTCCATTGTACTGCCTGACGCAGATGCCGTCGTATCACTTGTCGCAGAATGCCGCAACGGAGAAGAACTGACGCAGGCAATAAATGACCTTATCTGCGCACAGTTATAATTCTGTTACTTGTGATACGGCTCATTTTTCTGAATGCGAAAACAGCGATATATCTGCTCAAGTAAAATCACACGCATCATTTGATGTGGAAATGTCAGTGCCGAGAAGCTAAGCTTCTCATCGGCACGGGCAAGTACCTTTTTACTAAGACCAAGGGAGCCTCCAATCACAAAAACAAGATGTGACCGCCCTGCCACTGTAAGTTTTTCTAAATGCTTTGATAATGCAACTGAATCATACTGTTTTCCATCAATAGCTAACGCGATCACATATCCATCCTTCGGACAGCGGGCAAGCAGACGATCTCCTTCTTTATCTTTGATTTGCTCACAGAGAAGATCGCTTGCCTGATCCAAAGTTTTCTCATCCTCGACCTCAACAAGCTCAAGCTTCGTATACAGTCCGAGTCGCTTTGAATATTCCGCAATGGCCTGCTTCCAGTAGCTTTCCTTTAATTTTCCAACGGTTAATATCGTAATTTTCAACTTCTGTACCTTTCTTTCTGTCATGTTTTAATTGATGACCATGTTTTTGATTTGGTCTACATTCTGCTGTACTCTGCTTCATAGCATTCTTTCTGCGTCACAACAAAATCAAGTCGTCTGTCATGTGCTTCGCTTGGAATTGCATCGAAAAGCTGTTCCTCAAATGCATAGCCAACTGTAACTGCTTCCTTATACATTTGCAGGTAGCGGTCATAGTAGCCGCCGCCGTAACCCATACGCAGCCCATCTCGTGTGAATGCACATCCTGGTACAAGAATCAAGCTATTCTCGTCTGCCCGAACTACCTGGCAGTCTTTTTTTGGCTCTAAAATGCCATATGTCCCTTTTACACAATCATCTAATGACATAATACGGCAAAACACCATCTTGCCGCTTCCCTGCTCTCCATCCAAAAGGACTACCCTTGGAACAGCAACACATTTTTGTTCAGCAAGTGCATGCTCAATGACAGGCATTGTATCTGCCTCGCTGCGATATGACATATAGGCAAAGATCATGCTGGCATTTTTGTAAGCTTTTATGTCAAATAAATTTTTCGCAATCTGCGCGGATTTTTCCTCTCTATTCGTAATTTCAGCACGTTTTTTTAACGCAGATTTTCGAAATAAGCGTTTTTCTTCTTCTATTGTCATATGAAGCTCCTTCTTGCAACTTCTTTTTGTTTCTTCACACCTTCGCCTGACTCCGAGAGCAGACACTTACAACCGCAATGCCGTAAAGCGAAGCGGTCAGGCTTGCGGTGTAAGTTGTCTGTCGAGGAGTCTCGCAACATAGTATCACGGACAGAAACGTGCCGCAATCCACTCTGCTGCACGAATGCCATCCATCGCTGCTGATGTGATGCCGCCTGCATAGCCTGCGCCTTCACCGCATGGATATAGTCCACGCACATTGCTCTCTCCATTTTCATCACGTACCATACGAAGCGGTGATGAGGTACGACTCTCCACACCAAGCAAAGCGCATCCTCTCTTGCAAAGCCATGAATTTTGCGGTCAAATGCTGGAATAGCTTCGCAAAGTGCCTCAGTAAGCGGCTTTGGAAGCACCTGATTTAAATCGGCAAATGCATATGCACCCTTTGTGCATGGCTTGACTTCTCCGAGGCCAGTTGAGATACGTCCTTCTTTAAAATCACCAAACAGCTGAAGCGGAATTTTGCTGTTTCCTGCGCGGTATGCTGCCTGCTCAAGTCTTCGCTGGAAGGCTACGCCGCCCATATAAGACACATCAGGAAAATCCTGCGGTGTAACAGTGACAATAAGTGCTGAATTTGCATTCTTACTGTCACGCGCATGGTAGCTCATTCCGTTTACGGCAAGACCGCCCTTCTCACTTGATGCATTGACCACAAAGCCTCCTGGACACATGCAAAAACTGTACACACCACGACCGTTTTCTGCCTGATGCGTCAGCTTGTAACTGGCTGCGCCAAGTGACGAAACATGTGCGGCTCCATATTGTGAGAAATTGATCATCTCCTGCGGATGCTCAATACGCACACCGACAGCAAATGATTTAGGTTCCATATGAATATGCTTTCCAAGCATGGCAAATGTATCGCGCGCACTATGTCCTGTTGCAAGGACGAGTGTCTCACATGCAATATACTCGGTCTGATTGACCCATATTCCAGCTAGTGCGCCATCTCTTACATCAAGATCTGTCATACAGCTGTCAAAACGTACTTCTCCGCCATACTTTAGGATGCTCTTTCTCATACTTACAATTACATTCTTTAACACATCAGTTCCAATGTGAGGCTTTTGCTGATATAAAATTTCTTCCGGTGCACCATGCTCAACAAAAATTTCTAACACCTTGCGATTTCTCATAAGCTTATCTTTGACAAGTGTGTTTAACTTTCCATCTGAGAATGTACCTGCGCCACCTTCTCCAAATGAAACATTTGTCTTCTCATCAAGCTCTCCTGTTTCCCAGAAATGCTCAACTTTTTTTAGAACGATTATCTACATCAGAGCCCCGCTCCAAAAGAATAGGACGATATCCGTGCTGCGCGAGCAGATAGCCACAGAAAAGTCCTGCCGGTCCTGTTCCTATGATTACAGGGCGATGTTTTTGCTGCAGTACTCCTTCCTTTGGAAATGTATAGGTCTGCCCAGAGGCAATCACAATTGACGGATTATGCAGCTTTTTTACAATTGTCCGTTCATTGTCCACCTCTGCCTCGATAAGATAGACAAAGAAAAGCTCTGGCTTTTTTCTTGCATCAATAGACTGGCGCAGAATCTTCCAGCTCTTTAAATGACTGCGTGATATTTTAAGCTGCTTACATATTTTTTCTTCCAGCTCTTCTTTACTGTGACCGCATGGAAGCTTTAATGAATTGATCTGTATCATCTATTTTTCCTCTGTTTTCCAATTTTATTTGCCGCTGCTTTTCCGGCAAGTGTGCCTGTCGCCCATGCCCAGTGCAAATTGTAACCGCCGCAGATTCCATCCACATCAAGAACTTCTCCTGTCAAATATAACCCCGGCACATTCACACATTCCATTGTTGACGGATCAATTTCTCTAAGGTCAACACCGCCAGCACATACCTGTGACTGACTTACTGGGTTAGTTTTCGTAATTGTAATGCGATATTCTTTTGCAAGCGCTGCCAGGTTATCGCAGTCTGCCAGCCTCATTGGTCTGTCAATTGCAATTCTTGCCTTTTTGCAAAGTGCATGTACAAGCTTTGAGTTCCATAATCCACAAAGCTGTCCCTGTGCACTTCGCTCTGTAAAGCCTGCACGCACACGAAGCTCCTCTAACAGCTCATTTCTCGTCATGGATGGCATAAAATCAATAACTGCTTCTGTCTTTTTCCTTTTTAACAATGAATATGATGCATAACGGCTAACCTGAAAGACCGGGATTCCTGAAATACCATAATCTGTCAGTTGTACTTCTCCCTTATCCTTACTCATACACTTTCCATCAGAAATAAGTGACACAGCTGCCTGCACGCGCACACCGCTCCAAATCTTCCCAATCGGATCTTTTTCCTGAACAAGTGCCGTGAGCGCCGGAACTGTTGGCTGTACTTTTAAGCCAAGTGTGCGGCAAAAACCTTGGGGATCGACAAAGCTTTTCCCTTCCTTCATTCCTGGCAAGACTTCCTGCCGCAATTATCAATACAACAGCTCTCAAAATGCTCTCCCTGTGACGTAGCGGCTATAAATTCGTTATTTTATTTTTTACCTGCGTAACAGGTGAATCTGTATGTATCACAATACCAAGCCGCTTTGCTTTCCATCAAAAGACATTCTGCAACTGATGCATGCCTGTCCAGATGATGGATAATAATCAAGCATCGCGTTCACTTGGCCAAATGCCAAGCTCCTTCAAATA
>ENA-OPYX01001178-OPYX01001178.1-human-gut-metagenome-genome-assembly--contig:-NODE-1178-length-14398-cov-4.053675_pt1 | contig 14398 bp, 10 predicted proteins | sample MGYA00242639_ERZ504486 | MGnify/ENA primary metagenome ERZ504486 (study PRJEB26092, sample SAMD00036296) | human gut metagenome | host: Homo sapiens | study: EMG produced TPA metagenomics assembly of... | reverse complement strand
TCAACAATGTTCTTGGCAGTAGATTTTACCTGTACCTTTATCTCAGATACCTGTGACTTTATCTGCTCACATCTGGCATTGAGTCGCTCCTGTGCTTCTGTTAATGCTTTTTTTGCATTATTGATAAGGGTATCTTCCTGCATTTTCTTGATTTGGTCCTGCATACTGGTAAGTTCTTCTGGCATAGACGCAATCTTTTTCTCCAGACCATCCACATAGGTGCATATCTCAAATACATCATTTGCCGGCTCTTTCATAGCATTCTTTTTTAATAGGTCAAGAAGTTCCCTTATGATCTCCTCATTGGTAAGTGTCTTTTCTGCTTCCATCTGCTTTTCCTCCTTATAAACGGGGCAGCTCCTGCCGCCCCTTAACCTTAATTATCGAAAGGGAGTATCCTTTTTCTCCCTGTCGGGATTTCCGTGGTTCTGTTCGGCATTCTCCCTTGCTTTTTCGTTGCTCTTATCCTTTGCTTTCTCATATTCTGCAATAATCTCATTGTAGAGCTTCTCCCTGAAATCCTTTGTGACCGGATAGCAGACGTCCTGATAGATTGGCTTGCCATTCTCGTCCACCTGCTTTGTCTTATAAGAAGGCATTGACACAAAGATTTTTTCTTTGCCCTGAAGGATATTTACATTATTTACAATGAAGCTGTTTTCAAAGTAAATGCGGGCAAGTCCCTTGATATTACTGCCTTCCCTTTCATAAGGTGTTACCGTCACGGAAAACTCCGGCATTTCCTGAGTTTTTCCCTGTGTCTGTGTTTCTGCTTTCTCCGGCTCCCTGATTTTTGCATAAGCCTCAAGGATATTAGTATAGAGTTCCTCACGAAACTCTGCCGTGATAGGATTGCATACATCCTTATAAATCACGCTGTTTTTCTCATCACGCTCATTGGAACGGTATCTTGGCATTGATACAAAAAGCTCTCCCTTTTCCTTATTTTCAAGGATTGCGATATTGGTAATCTTGAATGAATCACCAAATACCACGGTCGCAAAACCCTTGATATTGCTGCCATCTTTTGCTCTTACCTCGTTTACCTTAATTGAATACTTCATACGCTGTTCCTCTCTTTCTTATACTTCTGAATTATCATTGTTTTCTGGTATGATAAGCCCACACCAAAGCTGTTCTATCTGTTCACAAGACAATCTGCCATTTAACCAGTTGCCAAGTGTAACGACCATTCCGTCCTGCTCATAGTAGAGCCACTCCTGTGTTTCAATGTTCCCCTCATACACGATGGTCACATCAAAATCAGGCATAAATAATCCTGCCTCCGTATCCCAGATACAGGCAACTCCCTGTCTGAGTGTCAGATTCAGGCTTTCGACATACACAGACCAGCCGCTTACGACTATCTGAAATTCATCATCAATCTCTGCAATATCATCCTGAGTGTCGATCAGCTCCTCCATTTCCGATACAGCTTCTTCTATCTCCCCCAGTCGGTATCTCTTATTCATCTGCCGCCTCCTTATATCTGCACCTGACAACAAAACGCATTGTTCCCTGTCCCAGCATTCAGCATTTCACTTCCGGTTTCTTCCATTACCGGGTATCTGATATCTATTCCCGGTATCTCAATAATGCCGATGATACTGCCTTCTTTAAGAATGGCTTTCTCCTCTTTACTAACGGTGGTTTGCTCTTTCTCAACCTCTGTCCTTTCATCCTGCTTCTCCTCCAATGTCTGCTCAAATTCATTTATGAGCTGGTTCGTGTTTCTCTCTCCGGTTGTACACCAGAAAAAAGGGACTGCCATAATGGCAATCCCTGCTGTAATCAGTAGTCCTGCGACCACTTTCCTTATACTCATAGAGTTTCACTCCTATCTTTTCCTGTTTCTGTCTGGCATATAGATTCCCTTATCCTCTGCAACAATACCCGCATTTTCTATTCTGTCCTCAGACTTTTCTTCGTCCGGTCCGCCAAGATCTGCATCCATAGCCTTTGCGTTCTCAAGGTCAAGCTGGGCATTTAATTCATACTGCCTTGCAAGTTTTTCTTCCAGTTCTGCACTATATGCAAACGGCTTGTCATACTCCGCCTTTGAAGCCTCAAGATCATTTTGGTACTGTTCAATCTTCTTTTCCAGAAAATCAACATTTTCGTGAAGTCCGTTGAACAGGTTCTCCAGCTTTACCATACTTCCCACCGGACTTGTGGAAAGTTCTGCCTTGTATTCCGTCTTTCCACGAAGCACCATATAGTTGATACTGAGAAAATTCTTTTCCACCAGAAGCTCAAAGCCGTGAAACTTACCGACTGGAGTGGTTTCGCCTGTCTTACATTTGCTGATTGCTTCAAGCATTACGGTTCCACCATCCACTCGCTCTGTATAAGTTGCATTGCCTATGGTAATGGCAAAATCCGGGTTATCAATCAATTCCTTATCCCTTGCCTTTATATCCTCCCTGACATTGGCAAGTTTCTCTGTCGCAGTTTTGATGAGTTTTGGATACTTGATCATAAAATTATCCTGCAATCCGTATCTCTGATTATCATAAGACGCCTTTAAGAGCTTTAATCTCTGGACATCATTGTCAACCTCCATCTTTTCCCTGATTAAAGGGTTGCCTGTAGCAACCGCCTTAATCTCCGCATAAGAAAGTGTTGCCTCATCAATGTCCTCACAGCTTCGGCTCACTGCCTTGCTTGTCATAACCTGACTGATGAAACGCTGCTTGTTTTCCACAAGTGACCAGTTGTATGCATCAAAGGTTTGTTTTGTAACATATCGGTAGATTGCCACCTCATCGTTTTTATTTCCCTGTCGGATACCTCTGCCTTCCCTCTGTTCAATAGAAGAAGGCTTCCACGGGCAATCGACATGGTGCATTGCAACAAGGTGTGTCTGTACATTAACTCCGGTTCCGCACTTATCTGTCGAACCGATAAGGACTTTTTTCTTACCTGTCCTCATTTCCTTAAAGAGTGCATCCCTCTGTGCGTCTGTTTTTGCATCGTGAATAAATGCTATCTCCTCCGCAGGGATACCATATTGGATAAGTGACTCCTTCAGATAATCATAAATCGTAAAGTCCTTGTCCGGTCCCGGTGTTCCAATATCCGAAAAAATAAGCTGACAGCCTATATGACCATCAGCATTTCCTTTTACATATTCTTTCCAGACATTTTCCGCTACCTTATTGAGCTTTCCGTCCGGGTTGTTCGGTGCGTCCTTATCAATCAGTCTTGCGTCTGTTCCAAGAAGTCTTGCTTCGTGCGTAATCTTTAAGAAGTTGTCAACACTTGGATCAACACCCCCGCCCCTTATCCTTTCTGCCCTTACAACAAATTCTTCCATTACCTGCTTCACATACCAGTCCGGCTCCGACTCCACGATGATAGGCTTGCCGCCACGCAGAGCTGGCACATCAAGGTCAAGCATATCCGCTGTCTGCACATCGGCAACCTCACGGAAGATGTTCATAAGCTCCGGCAGATTGGTAAACTTATTGAACCTGCTCTTGAAACGGAAACCACTGCCCTCAACCGTAAGCTCCAGTGCCGTTGTTACTTCTCCAAAGTTAGCCGCCCACGAGTCGAAATGATGAATTCCCATCTCCTCAAGTGCCGATTTCTGCAAATAAAGCTGCATAACATACATCTCACACATTGTGTTGCTTATCGGTGTACCTGTTGCAAATACAATTCCCCTGCCATCATTTATCTCTGATAAATACTGGCATTTAAGCTGCATATCCGTTGACTTTTTAGCCCCACTACTGCTGATTCCCGACACATTATTCATCTTTGAAAATGTGGCGAGGTTCTTAAAATTGTGTGCTTCGTCTACCATAATAGAGTCAACACCCAGCTCCTCAAAGGTAATGAGGTCATCTTTCCTGCTCTCATCGGTCAGGGATTTAAGCTGTTCCTCCAGCTTTTTCTTCTGGCTTTCCATCTGCTTTACGGTCCAGCGTTCCCCGTTCCGCTCCTTCATATCATCAATCGCATAGGTGATCTCATTTATCTGTTCATTAAGCATTCGCTCCTTTCTCTCTGCCGAAATTGGAATTTTTTCAAATTGCGAGTGCGACATAATGATGCAGTCATAATCGCCTGTCGCAATCCTTGACACAAACTGCTTTCTTCGGCTCTTTTCAAAATCACGCTCCGTTGCAACCAAGATGTTTGCTGACGGGTAAAGCCTTAAAAATTTCACTTGCCGTCTGCCCGATAAGCGGCTTTGGCACTACCATAATTGTCTTATTGGAAAGTCCGAGTCTTTTCTGTTCCATACACGCAGCCATCATTTCAAACGACTTTCCGGCTCCGACGCAGTGGGCAAGCAGGGTATTTCCTCCCATAAGGATTCGTGCCACCGCATTTTTCTGGTGCGGTTTTAATTCAATCTCAGGGTTCATTCCTGGAAATTGCAAATGGCTTCCGTCATACTCACGCAGGCGGATATTATTGAAGGTTTCATTATAATATTCCACATACTTCTGTCGGCGTTCCGGTTCTGCAAACAGCCATTCCTTGAACTTCTCCTTGATCATATTCTGCTTTTCCCTTGCAAGCATTGTCTCATTCTTATTGACTTCATAATGGTACTTGCCATCACCGTCATCAATCCTGTCCCTGACAGTGACTGTTTTTAAGTTCAGGGTATCCTCAAAAATAGAATAAGCGTCCATTCTGCTTGTACCATAAGTTTTCGTTGCAGCCACGGAATGTTTATCCATACTTTTATTTTCAATGAACCATTCCATACTCATTTTATTCAAGTGTACCTGAATACCGGAATTATAATACTCTGTTCTGATTGCCCTTGCCCTCTTTGGTGTATTAAGCAGCTCATAGATAAACTGCTCATAATCAAGCGGCTCAATCCAAGTTGTACCAATCTTTACATCAATATCCGAGGCTTCAATCCATTCCGGCTGAACTTCCTCTAGGGCTGCGGCATTGGCGGCAAATCTTTCTGCCTGCGGATTATCGGTATCCGCCGCCATTGCCTTTGCAACACGCAGCTTATCCCTTACATTTCCCGACAGATATTCGTCTGCTGTCTCCCAGCCTGCGTCCGGGTTATTTTCATTGTAACGGTCAGGATTAAGAAATATAATTCCATCAAGTTCCTTTATGAGAGTATCCCTGTCTGCTTCATAAATGGAGAGCATATAAGGGATATTTACATATCCAAACTCATTGACCGATACATTAAGAGCCTCTACCGCAGTTTCTACCCTGTCCACCACGGACTTTGCCTTAATCGTCTGCTTATAAAACATATCAGCCTTCTTCACCTCCCCGTCCTCATTTACTTCTTCAAGACTGCAAAGAAGCGGGTAATCGCTGTCATCCCTGAACGCTGTACGGTTTGCTTTGGAAGTGATTGCTCCATACTTTCCAACGAATTTATCATATTTTACATTCAAAAGCTGCTGTTTGTCTGCAAGCTCCTCATCACTACAGCCCTCCATCTGGATATCAATCAGCTCTCTTGTTATCTGTCTGATTTCATCAAGGCTCTTGATACGCTCCTCTGCTGTCGGTGATACTTTCTGCCTTACCATCTCTGAATTTTCCCTGTAGTAAAGTTTTCCTTCAAAGAATGTGTAAGTATAATTTCTGACATCCGGATCAGCGGGAATGACTTCCTCTGTCTGTTCCTCATTATCTGCCAGTCTCTCAAAATCTGTCATCTGTGCTCTGATGTTACAGATTGCCTTATTGAGTGCTTCATACAGATTGAAGTTCTCATCATTATTCACACAGACGGTATATCTGCTGTCCTGTCCGAACATCCTTGTGTCATACTGCATTGTACCAAGCATCATCTCCGGGTGCTCTGCAAAATAGGAATTGACTGCTATGCCATCACCTGTGACACCAAGATGTACCCAGTCAGGCTCTATATCAATTTTTCGCTCTCTTTTCTGTAAAAAAAGAATGTCCGCAGTCACCTCAGTTCCTGCATTATCCTTAAATGCAGTATTCGGAAGTCGGATTGCTCCCACAAGTTCTGCCCTCTCAGCCAGATACTTTCGTATAGTCGGATTGCTCTTATCCAGTGTTCCCTTTGTGGTAATCACTGCAACCATGCCGCCCGGTCTTGCCTGATCGAGTGCTTTTGCCAGAAAATAATCGTGAATACGGAAGTTATACTTGTTGTACTTTGGATCGAATATCTTATAATCTCCAAATGGCACATTTCCCATAACAACATCAAAAAAGTTATCCGGATATGTGGTGTTTTCAAATCCCGTAATACTGATATTGGCATTCTGGTAAAGCTGTTTTGCAATCCTTCCTGATATGCTGTCCAGCTCCACTCCATACAGCTTACTTTGCTGCATTGGTGCTGGCATACTTCCGAAGAAATTGCCGATACCCATAGAAGGCTCCAAGACATTGCCGCCTTTAAAGCCAAACTGCACAAGTGCTGAGTTAATACACATTGCAATCTCAGGTGAAGTATAAAAGGCATTATTTACGGTTGCTCTTGCGGCACTGTATTCCTCATCGGAAAGAAGTTCTTTCAGTTCTGCATATTCTCTGGTCCACCCTGCATTATTCTCATCAAATGCCTGTGACAACCCGCCCCAGCCGACAAACTTTGATAAAACCGTCTGCTCCTCCTGTGTTGCAAGTCTGTTTTCTGCTTCAATCTGCTTTAGTGTACAGATTGCATCAATGTTCCACTGGTATCTGGTCTTTACACCGCCCTTTTCTGTTTCCCACAGGTTATAATGGAAATTGAGTTTTGTCTGGTCTTGTGTTTTTTCTTTTCCACGCAGACCTTCCGCTGGCGGTAATACTTCCTGTGCAGGTGTTTCAGGGGCAGCCTCCTGTGGTTCGGTATCATTCTGCGAAATATCTGCCGATACATTCTTATCCTCATCAGAAATTATACGACCATCCGTGTCAATCTTGGTATTCAAGCCATATGCAATCGCCCGTTCTCTGGTTTTAAGACGGCTTTCTCTCACACTGTCCTCAATATCAAAGAACTTGCGGTAAACAGGATTCATCTTTTCCCTGTCAATCTTATTTTTTATGGTCTGATAGATTGCCTTCTGGTCCTCTCCACAGTAAAATGGCTGTTTTACCATATAGGATAAGATTTCATATACCTCACGCCACGATACGGTATCCCCTGCCCTCTCTCCATTTCTGTTTTTGTAGCTTACTTTCACATCTGCACTGCTTAAAGTGTATTCTGTGAGTCCATACTGATTATTGCAATATGCCTTTCTCTCACCCTGAACATTTCCCATCGCTATCTCACAGATCAGTTCCAGCTTATTCGGCATAAATGCAAAATCCGATTGCACCACATCCATAAGGAAAGCACGGAATGGTGTGTAACAGCTACATTCTGACACAAGTATCTCAATGGCATCTCTTAAATCTTCATCCATTGCAGCTACACGGTCAGCATAATCAATCGGCTTGATATACCGTAACTCAGCCGCCTTTCTGTTTACAGCATAACTGTCAGGCTCATCAGGAATAGCATAATCATCAATTTCTGATTTTTCCTCCTGCGTATCAACTTCACGGTACTCTGCGTCAATGACTTCATCATCTTCACGAAGTCCGTCCATTGCAAGCTCATCAATACGAGGTGTCTCCGACTGGTATTCTCCGGTAAGGATAAGTACACCGATTTCCTTTTCGACATTCTTCCACGAAACATATCCTTCTACTTCTCCATCTTGATCTTTCCATTGGATACGAAGTCCCGAACCGTGAAATGTGTCATACCCGTGCAAGCCCAGACCGTCAAGCGGCCAGCTTGCACCACCCTGACCATATTCTGCTTTGATACGCTTTGCTCTGGTTCCAGCATCTATCTCTGTGCGGTAAATTTCACACACTCTGCCTTTTCCACCGACAAAGCCAGTCCCTCTCATAAGTATTTGTTTTACATACTCACTTGGTACACTTTCTGCCTTTTTCGGATTGAGATAGTTATATTTTCCTGCAAGGGCAGTCTTTCTGTCCTCCTCATACTGACGCATAAATTCATTGTGTCTGGTTTTCTCTGACTGCTTCACACCAAAACTAGCCTGCCCGTTTTGGTCGAAAAAAAAGGAAGCCTGTGTATATTCGGCTTCCTTACTGACACCCAATGAGTTAATCTCATCAAGCTCTCTATTTAATTCTTCCTGTATTTCTAATGAAACTTCATCACGATCTGGTGGAGCACTACTTCCTCTGCCTGCATCTTCGCCTGCTCTCTTATCTTCCACATCTCCATTGTCGATGACGGATTCTGTGGCTTGTGCTTCATTAGATACTGTTCCTCCAACTGGTCGTAAAGCTGGTTTGCTTCCTCCTCTACTGCCGACATCTTCTCGTACATCTTCCCGAATCTCATCAGTGTCTTGTACCTTGCCGGTTCGTTCTCCAGAAGATACTTCATTGCCATTCTCCCGTATCTGCCCAGCTTCGTTAAATCCTCTGTCTCGTCCGGCATTGTCAGCTCCGGATACAGCAGTCCGTCCACTTCCTTGTAAGTCATTGCTTCTAACATATGATATTCTCCTTTCGCTCTCAATCGTTTGTAAATTCCTACTAAATTCTCTAAGAACACTACAGGAGACATCGCATACAATGGAACCAAGACGGTAAACTATCTCCTCATCTTTGATGTTTACAATCTGACTGAAATCCTGTTCTTGCACAGATAAGTCAAATCCGCATCTCGTCCCTACAGCATACATAACACTGGAATATACTAACTGCTCCATATCGCTATCCTGCTGTAAGCCCTTGCGTTTTTCGTTGAATTCCTTTATCACACTACCTGATAGCTGCATAAGTTCGGACATTCTATCTCCGAACTCCTCTTTTATTATATCCCAAACATTTGTTCCTGTAAACTGTTTTAGCGTATTTTTTAGTGATTCCCTGTCATCGCTTTTATACCGCTCCATCTGTCCTTCCGATACCAGAAAGTCTGCATAACTTTTCAGGTTTTCCCCCTCCAGATCCCATGTCAGCTTCACATTCTTTCCGCCTGTATCACTGATATCGAAAATATATCTCATACGGGGATTAAGTGCCCTTGAGGGGAAGATAGCACAGCCCTTTGCTCCACGCTTTACATATCTTCCCACTTTCTTCCAAGTGTCATAATCTGCCATAAGGGTACTTTTCTCCGGTGATCTCTGAGCTGTTACCATAACGATATTGTCAAATTCATAGCGGTATAACTGACCTGCAACCTTTAATACATCTTTCCAGTTCTTTTCAGAACGGGTGATGTTGCTGATTTCTGAATCATATATCGCTTTGACCTTCATATCAACACTCATGTGTCACCCTCCTTTTACTTCAGTAATTCTGCAAACATTTCCTTAAAGAGCTTTGACTCCTCCCCGTCAAGCTCAATCACAAATTCTGCATCAACCGCCTGTCTATCACATTTGCCCTTTCCTTTTACAATCTTTCGCATAATCCTGAGAAGCACATAACACTGCTTTGACTTGGCTATGCTCTGCTTAAAGGCAAGTCCGTCGCTGTCAGCCGACTGCTGTGTCTCATAGACAATCACATTCAGCTTTCTGCTGATTTCCTCAACTTTCTCATATGGAATACTGACAGACGATTTTACCTCTCCCGGTCTTTCCCATTCCTTATGAAGTTCGTTTAATAAAAATTCCATATCCTTAATAACTGCTGTCTGCTCATTTTTCATCGTGTCTTTCCTCCATTTTCCTTTAATGAAGAAGGGAGCTGTTCTTCGCTGTATGGCGAAAAATCAACTCCCTTCATATCCTCCGCATCAAGGACTATCTGTTCTGAATAATACATATCCATTGCCTTGTTTATGGCATCGTCAAGTGACTCTGCCTTTACTGTCTCTACCCTTGAGAGAACTTCTTTTATCTCAATATCAAATTCTTTTTCCATTCGATATCAGCCTCCAATTCCATTTTTCCTCATCGGCTCTTTTTTTCTTTTACCTGTCTTTCCTTAAAACCTTCATCATACTTTCCATCTTCAAGCCTGTCATAAAAATATTCCTCCTCTATCGTTCCAAATTCCTTATACATCTGGTGCAGGAAATCATTCGCATATTTTTTGGAATATCATCATCCTTTGACAAATCCTGATAAAAATAAAACTTCTGCTTGAGTTTCGCCCTGTAATCATAAACATCTTTTATCTTTTCAGGTGTCCCGTATTCTCTTTTATATGCCTTAAAGTTGGTCTGCGAAAGTGTGGAACCAAGATAAATCCCGTGCTCCCACGATACCCCAATCGCTGTGTTATCCTTAGTTGGCTCCTCGTCTTTCGGATATCGCTTATACTCTGTTGCTCCAAGAGCAATCGTGAGAGAGCCGCTTTTCATATCCATTACCACAAGATTGCGTGGAGATAATGCTTCAAGTACCATATAATCGTGGTCATTAAAATTATGAAATGTCTGCCCTCTTTCAAATGTCCTGTCGCATTTTTCATAATGCAGGATAAAGTCATCTATCCAGCCTCTATCCGTCATTCCAATCTCATCCATCTTTGTAATACACTCTGGGGAACTTGTTGCCTTATCAAAGTAAAATTTCTTTGAATCATTATAATATCCTTGCAAAAAGCGTCCCAGTTCCACATCATCTCTACAGAATTTTGCAAAAACTGTAACATTTGCTGCCCTGTAATACTCTGTAAAACCTTCCGCAAGCGTTCTTCCAAGAAGCAGCATCTGATCTGCAAGCTCTGACATATCATCAATGGCAACGAACTTCTTATAATCTTCCAAAGTCATAAGCATATTTCTTTCTGTTCCCTTATAATTCTCCATTACAAGAATCATATCCTTTAAATCCATTCTTACCTCCTGTCCCAGAGAGGACTTTCGCCCTCTCTGCCAATTTTCTATGGTCTGCCAATTACTACAATCTTTCCAACACTTGCCACATCACGGTAAACTACGCCAACTCTTTCATTCAGGGCTTCTACCACCTTGCCATTGCCGACATATACTGCCACATGGCTGATGTTCTTATATCTTCCGTTGTTTGTGAAACTGTAAAAGATAAGATCACCAGGCTGCATTTCATCATAAGATACGGTCTTTCCTGCTTCATCAAGTCCCTGTGCTTCTGCCGCTGCTGTAGTTGCTCCTCCATAACTGATATTCACATCTGCATCCTTCCATGAATAATACGCAAGTGAACTGCAATCATAATAATTGCCACTATCTCTTAATTCCTGACTGTAAGGATAACCCACTCTGTGAAGGGCATAAGAGCAGACTGCTTTCTGCCTGCTATCTGTAATACCACTGAGGATTGCATTTATTTCATCCTCTGTCATGGAACTTACTCCGGGGCTTCCACCGCCTCCACCGCTTCCACTTCCGGCATATCCAAGCTGTCCCATAAACTCCGGACTCATGATCTGCTCAAGCATTTCCACCTGATCAGAATTAAATCCATAAACAGAAATCATATCTCTGTATGATTTGAGCGTAACATTTACATACAGTACCGACTTCGTAACAGTTGTTACATTGCCATCTGCGTCTGTTTCCTCCACATCTTTTGTTCCACTACTTGTAGTATAAGAACACATATCATTTACTACAGTCTGCAACCACCCCTTTGATATATCATTCATAATTGTTGCAGTATCGCCTACACCATACTTGACCATGTAGACCGCCATAATGTCGTAGTAGTTACTTGGATTTTCATCCATTCCCTCATAATCTACATACACCAGTTCGCCAAAGTCATATCCGGTATGTTCATTCACTTTGGTATTCACATCACGGTTAAATTCAGACACATAAGCACTTGTAACTGTCTGCACTGTATCTCCTGACTCCAGCGGCGGTAAAAATAAGGCAAATGGTGAATTATAAAGAATCGCTATCACAGCAATAACCGGAACTGCAACGATTACCACTAAAAGAACCAACAGCAAAAGTACAAGTCCGATAATCGGAGCTGCCGCCTTTATCCAGAGAACTGCCTTTTTTACAATCAGATCTTTTACCAGTTTTACAACACTGTCCGTCTGATTTTCCTGTTCTTTCATCTTATCCAGAAAAAATTTAATCTTTCTGCTACGGTTCGCTGCTTTCACATCCTTCGCCTCAATAGATACACCTGTGGCATAGCCTGCCGCCATGCCGACTGCTATACCTGCTCCCGGTGCAACCGCTGTACCTGCCGCTGTGGTTGCCGCTTTTGCCGTAGTTTTGGCAGTTTCTTTTGCAGTGTTCTTAGCAGTTTCTTTCGCTGCTGTCTTTGTCGTGTCACCGGCAACCTTTTTTGCCGTATCACTGGCAGCTTTCTTTCCCATCTTTTTTGCCAGTTTCTTTCCTGTTTCTACCTTCTTGATACGCCTCTTTGCTTCGGCTGCCGCTTTCCTTCTGAAAAGTGACGCTCCCCTTGAAGCAGTTCCCGTAACCGGACGGCTTACTTCATATGCAAGATAAGCTGCCTGTGACACTTCCTGCCCGCCTTCCACCTGCTCTGTAACTGCTCCAGCCGCAAGTGCTCCCGTTCTTCCTGCTATATGAAGATTGGTATTCTTCGTCTTGATAGAAGTATTGGACTCCCGTATATTTCTCTTAAATTTTGAAGGTTCCTTTTCTTTCTTCTCTGCCTGATGAATGGTACTCTTACGATAAGACTTCTTTTTACCTGTATCATTTATCTTTGCACTGGCAATTTTCGGACCACGCTGTACGGTGTAAATGTTACTGCCCTTAATTTTAGCCTTCTTCGGTTCATGCATATGAATCTTAGCTTTTTTCTTAGTGTGAATGACCATAGGCTTGTCATCCACTTTTTTTATCTTCAATGTTCCCACCTTCTTTCTGTATCCTTAAAAAAGGTAAAAAAGTAGCCATCCGGAACTTAGTCCAAATGGCTGATACATTGCAATTCTAATCAGCAAATTTTGCCTCCTTTTTCTTCTGCTCCGCAATCTTTTCGTGGATATTGGTGTTATACAGTCTGTAAAGGTCAGTGTCCTTGCTGATCTGGTTATCAAACGGAATTACCACGGAACCACACTTGATAAGTCCCATTCCCGATGCAGTATTGGTTACGAAACGAAGCTGTGCCTCTGATACACCGATAACCTCTGCCATCTTGGAACTGTCTGTATTCGCCTGCTTTAAGAGTGCAACAAACTCAGAGTTTGCAAGCATTGTAGTGGCGGTGTAGTTCTGTAAAAGGTCCACGACGTTCTGGGTGATACCCGTGCACAGTCCACCTTGTTTCCTCACCTTCTTCCAGAGCTGCTGTAAATATTTTGCAGAATACTCCGAATTAAGCAGGACATGGAACTCATCAATATAGAGCCAGGTTGCCTTGCCCTTCTGCCCGTTTTCTACAATTCTGTTCTGAATGGACTCCATCATAACAAGCATTGTGATAGGACTAAGCTCCGTGCCTAAGTCCCTGATACCATATACTGTGAATCGGTTATCTACATCAACATTTGTCTGGTGGTTAAAGATATTGAGGGAACCATTTACAAAAAGTTCCAAAGACAATGCGATATCCTTTGCTTCGTCCTCCGGCTGTTCCATAAGGATATCGTAGAAGTCACTCATTACCGGAATATACTTTTCCCTGCCCCTTGCGATGTCGATATACATCTTTCTCACACAGCGGTCAATGATTGATTTCTGTCTGGAATTTAAGCTGTCCCCGATACACTGCTCACAAAGACCAAGCATAAATTCCCCTTTTTCCCTTATCATTCCCTTTGAATCATTCGGATCAAGACTCCACACATCCATCTCAAGCGGATTTACATAGTTGTCCGTGTATGTGGACATATTTACCACGGTTCCACCATAAGTCTGTGCAATATCAAAATATTCGTTCATCGGATCAATGACGATAATCTCATCATCTCCCGACAAGAATACGCTGCCCATCTCCATCTTACAGAAGAAGGATTTACCGGAACCCGGCACTCCGAATACAAAGCCATTTCCGTTGATGAGCTTCTTTCTGTTACCGATATTCACATTCTTGCTGATCTGGTTGATACCATAATAGTTGCCTGTGCTGTCATTAAGCTCCTGCACATTGAATGGCATAAGCACCGCAAGTGACTGGGTAAGTAGGGTACGCATTGTTTCCACCTGTCTTACACCAATCGGAAGTGCCGTGTTGAGTGCTTCCCTCTGCTTTAAGTAGTGTGTATCAATCGTACAACTGTTACGCTTTCCGATTGTTTCTACTGTTTCGCAGACACTCTCAAGCTCCTTCTTACTGGAAGGTTACAAATTAACTGGACAGATTTTTTAAGGTCATATAATCTATAATAAATACACGAAGGAGCTACTCTTTATGACCGAACAAAAAACAAACGACGAAAACCTCGCAAATATACAGATGAATTAAACAGCAACTGGTGAACTATATCGTTCCGGCAAAACGCAGATGTGATATCT
>ENA-OPYX01001177-OPYX01001177.1-human-gut-metagenome-genome-assembly--contig:-NODE-1177-length-14404-cov-5.155705_pt1 | contig 14404 bp, 9 predicted proteins | sample MGYA00242639_ERZ504486 | MGnify/ENA primary metagenome ERZ504486 (study PRJEB26092, sample SAMD00036296) | human gut metagenome | host: Homo sapiens | study: EMG produced TPA metagenomics assembly of... | reverse complement strand
GCAAAAAATGTAGTTTCAGGAAATTTTACTGGATCAGAAAACACAATAAACAGATTGCAAAGGAAAAATGGAACTGGACGTACAGCGGATGACAAATAATGACTACAGAATGCTCTTAACATAATCGAAGAAAAATTCAATGAATATGGGGAACTGAAATAGTTTCTCCAGAGGAAAAAATAAAGGTTTTTCAAAAAAAATTTCAAATCTATGTGACCTTTTGCCCTCTGCCGCCTGTGATTAGTGGAAAGAGGGCAAAGTCACTCAAGACAACATTTCTAAATGATTTAATCCCTATCCACCGTACCTTGATAACTGAATAAAAGGTCAGAAGAGGATGAAAGCTCAGCTACGCATTTTGCGGCCAGTGGAAGTTCTCTTCTGATCGGAAATGCTCAATCCTTATTTTTGTTATGCCCGGTTCGCCGGGCGATGACAGTAGACCATGCGTCGGAGCTGTTGCTTTTGCAGGTTCCGGCGTATGACTGTGCTGTCATCAGTAATGATTTTGGCACAAATAATTTAAAACGGGGTGATGCCTATGATTTGATTGTATCAGACAGGTGAAAGCCTGTAAACCGGTAACAGAAAAAATAAAGCAAAGTGAGGTATTGAGAATGAAAGGGACATTGAAAAGAGTAATGTCTGGAGTATTATCTGTTATTACGATTGCAAGTGCTGTGGCACAGCCAATGACTGCTTATGCAGCAGAACCGGAAAAGGCAGCTTCTTCTTTTGAAGCACAGTATCCGGAACTGGAAGCGGTGAAAGATAAACTGGCGGAGGATGAGATTTTAACTGCCAATGATTACAGCATTGATTATGGCTCTGATTTTGATATTAAGGTGGATTTTTCCGGCATTGAAGGAATCAATGATGCCAAAGTGAAAGTAGAGCTGTATGAAGCGAAGAATGAGGCAGGAGATGATTTTGACACATACCAGGCAGATACCTATAAAGCAGTTTATAAGGTAGAGCCGGTCAGTGGAAATCCTTCTTATCGTATCAGCCGAAATGTAACCGTAAAAGAGTCGGAAACGGAACAGCTGACAGAACCAAATACTTCTGAAAATACTGTTGGTGAAGGAAATGCTGGCGAGACAGAAGATTCTGGTAATGCGGAAGAAGATGCCGATGCAGAAGGGCAGACGGAAATAGTAACAGATCTGACAGAAGAGGAGGAAGTCACAACAGATGAAGAGTCTGGATTAACTGTCTCTGAAGTAATGGATCAGGCAGAGGATAGTGGTATTGACCTTTATTCAATGGAAGAGGGGGAAGCGGTTACTTTTATGGCAAGGGAAGCATCAACCCGAAGTACCAAGAAAGTAACAGTAACCAGAGGAGCCTGCTATCAGTATTCAGATTATGGGTACGGAAGCTACCTGACGTATAAGTACACCGTGAAGTTTGGAAACGTTTCTGCAACCGCTTATTGTATCCAACCGGAGAAATCCAGTCCTGGAACCGGAACATACGATATTACAAAGCTGAGTGATGGGAAAAAGCTGGCTAAGGTTTGTTATTATGGAACGAAGGCCGCAGGTGATGAAGGATTCTTTACAGAAGAGAACGGTTATGGCAATTTAAGTGCTGGTGCCAGATTTATTCTGGTTCATCTTGCTGCGTCATATGCAAATGGAGGAGATTCCGCTTTTTCCGGAGCAAGCAGCAAAGCAAAAACACTTGCTATGAAACTGTATAACTACTGTATTTCACAGCCAGAGATCCCAGATGTTGATATGAGTTTTTCAGATGCAAATGTAACTGCTTATGTAGATGGCAACAGTCAGAGAACAAAGGAGATTACATTTAAGGCAGACAAACTACAGAGTATCACGATGAAACTTCCAAGTGGCGTGAAGCTTCATAATGTAACAACCGGAAAGACAAGTAAAGCCGGGGAAGCCGTAGAGATCAGTGGTGGAACGAAGTTTTATTTATCAGCACCATTGACACAGGTGCAGGATGTTGCAGGAAGCTGGTCAGCTACGATGAAAGGAAGCGTAACCAAAGACTATTCTGCTTATAAGATCAGCACAGGGTCAGGTTCACAGGACTTAGCACTGGTATTTGGTGAAGGTGTGGATGATGAGAAATATGTGGACTTTAAAGTAACCTGGGTACAGTACGCAAGCGTTAAGGTGATTAAGAAAGATGCCAAAGCGAATGCGAAGTTGTCCGGGGCAGTGTTTGGCTTATACAGCGATGCAAACTGTACGAAGCTGCTCACAAAGTTACCGGCAACAGATGCAAATGGTGAAGCGTCCGTACAGATTATCAAGACACAGGATACCGTATATCTGAAAGAGATTACAGCTCCAAGCGGATACCGTATCAATACAACCGCTTACAATGTGAAACTGGAAGTCAGCAAGACCACAACTGTTACAGTTCCAGATGAAGAACAGCTGGGACAGCTTACCGTTTATAAAGAAGGTGAGGTATTGGTTGGTGCGGACGTGACAGAGAACGGTACAACATTTTAAGTATGAGAAACGCAGACAGAAAGGTGCGGTTTACGATGTGTATGCCGGAGCAGATATTAAAACTGCCTATGGTACAAAAGTTTACAGCAAGGGAGATCTGGTAAAAGAAAATCTGACAACAGATACAAATGGTGCCATCGTTCTTAAAAATCTGCATCTTGGTACATATGTTGTAAAGGAAAAGCAGGCTCCGACAGGATTTTATAATGCCGGAGAGGAGAAGAAGGTGACTCTTTCTTATGCCGGACAAAATGTGGATGTTGTTTTCTCAGAGACAACCTTTACGAATGACAGACAGAAAGCAGAAGTGATTGTTACAAAACAGGATGAAGATACAGAAAATCCTCTGGATGGAGGAATCTTTGGACTTTATGCTGCAAGTGATATTACCAATGCGGATGGTGCAGTTGTTGTGAAGAAAGGTACGCTGATCCAGAAAGCGACAACAGGAGCAGACGGTACAGCAAAGTTTACAGCAGACCTGCCACTTGGATTTTCTTATGATGTGAAGGAAGTGCAGGCTCCGGAAGGTTATGTGAGAAATACAGAAGATGTTTATACGTTTGCTTTCTCATATACAAATGATAAAGAGGCAAAACAGACATTTAAGCATACATTCAAAAATGAGCGTGTGACAGCTAAGATTTCTTTGCAGAAGCAGGATAAAGAAAACAAAAAGGCAGTTCCACAGGGCGATGCCACTTTGGAAAAAGCAGTGTACGGACTTTATGCCCGTGAGGACATTGTGCATCCGGACGGTGCGACTGGTGTGGTCTATAAAGCAGGAGAACAGGTTGCCACTCTTACGACAGATAAGAATGGACAGGCTTCTGTGGATGGATTATATCTTGGCAATTACTATGTAAAAGAGATCACTCCTCCAACCGGTTATCTGGCAGATGAGGAAGAACATGATCTGGTCTGCAATTACGAGGGAGACCTTGTAGCAGAAGTAAAACGTGACTGTCTGTCTCTGGAGCAGGTGATGAAACAGCCATTCCAGATCATTAAAGCGGCAAACAATGGAAAGACCGATGCAGACTTACTGAAAGGGGCAGGATTTACCGCTTATCTGGTATCTTTCCCTGAAAGTAAATGAAGATGGCAGCTATGATTTTGATTCCGCCAAACCAGTAGTAATCGGAGAAAACGGTGCAACAGAAATCTTTACAGACAAGAAAGGTTATGCCTGCAGTATTGCAATCCCTTATGGAACGTATATTGTCCGTGAGACAACAACTCCGCATAACTATACTCCGGTAGATGATTTTATTGTACAGATTACAGAGAACCATCCAGGCACTCCGCAGGTGTGGAGAGTGATGCTGGATAAGGAGTTTGAAGCGAAGCTGAAAATCATCAAACAGGATGACGAGACAAAGAAAGCAGTGCTTCAGAAGAATACAGAGTTCAAGATTTTCAACATGGACACTGAGAAATATGTGGAGCAGGTAACGACTTATCCGACTACGGTAAAACATAAATCCTATTTTACAGATGAGCAGGGATATTTGATCCTTCCGCAGAATCTTAAAATCGGGCATTACCGCATTGAGGAAGTAAACGCACCTTATGGATATACTCTGAATGAGAATTACTATGAGGTGAATGTAGATTCCAACACAGCATATCAGATGGACGGAACTTCTGGCGATGTTATCATTGAGATCGTATATGAAAATCATCCGGTCAAAGGGGAACTGAACATCGTAAAACAGGGTGAGGTTCTGAATGGATTTAAGGACGATTTCACTTACCAGAAAGAAAATCTGGAAGGTGCAGTTTTTGAAGTATATGCAGCTGAGGATATTTACACAGCGGATTTCCAGAAAGATGACCAGGGCAACCGTATTTTGGAATATGCTTCTGGAGCATTAGTAGGAACGGTTACGACCGATAAAGACGGAAAGGCTCAGATTGCTGACCTTCCTCTTGGAACGTATAAGGCTGTCGAAAAGACAGCACCAGAGGGCTTTGTGTTAAACGAAGAGGTACAGACCGTTACTTTCTCTTACAAAGACCAGAAAACACCAGTGATCGAGCAGACAGCTATCTTTGAGAATGACCGTCAGAAAGTAGAGGTATCCGTAGTAAAACAGGATGCTGAGAATGAGACAGTTGTAGCAGGTGCAGAATTTGGACTTTATGCAAAGGAAGATATTCTTGCTCATGGAGAAGTGATTGTGAAAGCAGACACTCTGCTTGGAAAAGCAGTCAGCAATGAAGATGGAAAGGCAGTGTTTGAATCTGATCTTCCATTCGGAAGCTATTATATCAAAGAGCTTGCAGCTCCTGCCGGTTATGTATCTTCATTTGAGACACTGGAAGTAACTGCGAAATATCAGGGACAGGATGTGAAAGTGGTAAAACTGGAATCTGTATTTAAGAACCAGCCAACAAAAGTAACATTCAAGAAGTCAGATATTACTACAGGAGTAGAGCTTTCCGGTGCCACTCTTACAGTGCTTGATAAAGATGGAAATGTGGTAGATACATGGAAATCTGTAAAAGGGGAAGAACATCTGATTGAACGGCTGACTGCAGGGGAGATTTATACACTTCGTGAAGAAATGGCTCCTTATGGTTATCTGATGGCAGAAGAAATCACATTTACTGTGGAGGATACTGCAGAAATTCAGAAGGTGGAAATGAAAGATGACGTACCGACCGGAACACTGATCATCAATAAAAAAGGTGAGTTCCTGGACAAAGTATCTGCACTGGATTCTGTTGGTGGCTGGATCAAGCACCTGTTTGAATATTTCTCTGGTTCCTTGAAAGAGGTTACTTTTGAAGTTTATGCCTTAGAGGATATTAAAGCAGCTGATGGTGAGAGTGAGGATTATTATAAAAAGGATGCACTGGTAGCAACCATTACAACGGATGAGACTGGTGTGGCAAAACTGACCGATCTTCCTCTTGGCAAATATTATGTCAGAGAGAAAGAGACAGCAAACGGTTATGTCCTTGATGGGGAAACCCGTGAGGTTGACCTGACTTACCGTGATCAGAATACTGCGGAAGTTACTTACTCTGCGGACTGGCAGAACAAACGTCAGAAGGCAGAAGTGAAAGTGCTGAAAAAAGCGAAAGATTCTGACCGTGTATTGGAAGGAGCTGTATTTGCTCTGTGCAATAAGGATGATATTGTCAATGCAAAAGGTGATGTGATCCTGAAAGCGGATACGGTGATTGAGGAACAGGCTACAGATAAAGATGGAAAACTGACTTTTACTGCGGATCTTCCTCTTGGTCATACCTACTATGTGAAGGAAACTTCACCCGCACCGGGATTTGCGACCACAGATCAGGTACAGGAGTTTAATTTTGAGTATGGTGGAGCTGAAAAAGAGACTCTTTCCTATGAGTTTACTTTTGAAGATGAGGCAACAACCGTAGAATTTACCAAAACATCTCTGACAGATGGAAAAGAGATTGAGGGAGCAAAACTGAAAGTGACCGATGAAAGTGGAAATACCGTGGATGAATGGACTTCCGGAAAAGAGTCGCATATTATTAAGGAACTGACAGTTGGTAAAAAATATACCATGACAGAGACACTTCCAGCGGATGGCTATGTAACAGCAGAGAGCATTACCTTTACGGTTGAAGATACCAGTGAGGTACAGAAGGTGGAAATGAAGGATGATGTGACAAAAGTGCAGATTTCCAAGACCGATATTTCTGGTAAGGAACTGCCGGGAGCGAAACTGACAATCCTTGATAAAGATGGAAAGACCGTAGAAAGCTGGACATCTGAAGAAAAACCACACTACGTTGAAATGCTTCCAATCGGGGAATATACTCTTCGGGAAGAAACTGCACCGGACGGTTATCTGGTTGCAGAAGATGTGAAGTTTACAGTAAAAGATATAGGAGAGATTCAGAAAGTAGTGATGAAGGACGAAGTGAAGCCGACGGAAACACCAACAGAGACTCCGGCGGAAACACCAGAAACAACATCAACACCGGAAACAAAAGATACTGAGACAACAAAGACATACATGGATGTTCTTTAAATATTTTTTCAAGATGTGGGTGGCAGTCTGGATCGTCAGCCATACATTTACGATTACCATGGCGGTATTTGATGTCGGGCAGTCAGTAGTGAGCCGGGCCGCTGGTGTCATCAGTTCCGATACAGCGATCAATATAGATACGATGATTACCACGATGGAAACGGCAATGGAATCTATGGAAATCGGTGAACTTGTCATACTGGCACTGGAAACGATGCTTGTGAGCCTGTGTATGAAGGTTATCTCAGTCTTTATTACAGTGATTTTGTATGGACGTATGATTGAGATTTATCTCTATTCGTCCGTTGGAGCTATTCCATTTGCAACCATGTCTAACCGGGAATGGGGGCAGATTGGAAACAACTATCTTCGTGGATTGTTTGCACTGGCATTCCAGGGATTTTTTATGATGGTCTGCGTGGGAATTTACGCAGTCTTAGTAGCGAATATCCAGATGTCAGATAACATTCATTCTGCATTGTTCGGCGTGATGGCATACACGGTGATCCTTTGTTTCAGTTTGATGAAAACAGGAAACTTTGCCCGTAGTATCTTCAACGCTCACTAGAAAGGAGGAACTGGCAATGGCATTTGTATCAGTGCCTAAAGACTTAACCAAGGTTAAAAATAAGATCATCTTCAACCTGACCAAACGGCAGCTGATCTGTTTTGGGATTGCGGCGGCAGTAGGAGTTCCGTTTTATTTCCTTACCAGAGGGATCATCGGTTCCAGTAACGCAGCCACCGGGATGTGCCTTTTGATGCTTCCGGCATTTTTATTTGCCATGTATGAAAAGGATGGACTTCCGTTAGAAAAGGTTTTGAAAAATATGATCACCGTGAAAATTTATCCGTCCTCCGGTACGGAAGTATCAGATGGAAAATCTGTATGAGAAGAAATTTATCATGGTCAGAAAAAAAGAAGGGAGGACAGAAGAGTGTTAAAAAGAAAAAACGATAGACAGCCACCGCAGAGATTGGAAGAAGAATGTTATCCAAATGATTACTGGCTGGATGAAGAGGATGGTGGAGAAGATATTCCAGATCCGGCGGTCAGCAGTAAGCCGGTAAGCGGCAGACTGCACAGCGAGCCAATGGTAACAGGCTATGAAGCATTGGAAAGACAGAGAGGGGTACGCCGACCAAACAGAAAGCTGACCCGCAGGGAAAAGAAGGCTTTGAAAAGGGCGCAGAAATATGAAGCGAAACTTCATAAAGAGCATGAAAAAGCGGATAAGAAAAATGCGAAGAAAGAAGCGAAGCTTGCGGCAAAAGCAGAGAAACAGGCGATGCGTGAAGCAAAGAAAAGTGCAAAGAAGAAAAAGAGCAGTTCAGCTACAGTACCGCCGAGACAGCAGCCGGAAGGGAAGAAGGTTTCGGGAGGAAAAGGTGGTACCACAGAAAAGAAAGTGGCAAATGCTGCCAAAGATAAACGGATTACAGCACAGCAGTCCATTCCTTATCATGAGATGGGGAGAGATGGTATCTGCAGGGTGCAGGATAAATTTTATTCCAAGACCATCCGTTTTTATGACATCAACTACCAGTTGGCTCAGAATGAGGATAAAAATGCGATCTTTGAAAACTGGTGTGACTTCTTAAATTATTTTGACAGCACGATTCATTTTCAGCTTTCCTTTATCAATCAGCACAGCAACATGGCGGAGTATGAAAAGGTTATCCATATCAATCCGCAGGAGGATGAGTTTGATGATCTGCGTATGGAGTTTGCACAGATGCTTAATAATCAGCTGGCGAAAGGAAATAATGGTCTGATGCGTACCAAGTATATCACGTTTGGTATTGAAGCAGAGAATATCCGGGAAGCACGACCGAAGCTGGAACGTATCGAGTCGGATATTATGAATAACTTCAAGATTCTTGGAGTGACAGCTTATCCTCTGAATGGAACGGAAAGGCTGCAGATCATGTACGAGACATTTAATCAGGATAGTAAAGTCCCTTTCCATTTTTCTTATGATGAGGTACTTCGGACAGGTCTTAGTACAAAGGATTATATTGCACCGACCAGCTTCGTATTTAAGAATGGAAAAGACTTTCAGATGGGCGGAACGATAGGAGCCGTTTCTTATCTTCAGATTCTTGCCCCAGAGCTTACGGACAAGATGCTGGCAGAGTTTTTGGAGATGGACAGTAACCTTATGGTGAATTTCCATATCCAGTCCATTGACCAGATGAAAGCAATCAAGCTGGTAAAGAGCAAGGTGACCGATATTAACCGGATGAAGATTGAGGAGCAGAAAAAGGCAGTCCGTGCTGGATATGACATGGACATTATCCCATCAGACTTAAATACATATGGTGGAGAAGCCAAGAGACTTCTGGAAGATTTACAGTCCAGGAATGAGAGGATGTTCCTTGTGACGGCACTGTTTTTAAATACGGCAGAGACAAAGCAGGAGCTTGAAAATGTCGTATTCCAGACTGCCGGTATTGCACAGAAATATAACTGTGCATTGAAACGTCTGGATTATCAGCAGGAGCAGGGGCTTATGAGCTGCCTGCCACTTGCTATGAATCTTGTGCCGATCAAAAGGGCACTTACCACAACATCTACGGCAATCTTTGTTCCGTTTACCACACAGGAATTGTTTATGGGCGGGGAATCCATTTACTATGGTTTAAATGCCCTTTCCAATAACCTGATCATGGCAGACAGAAAGAAACTGAAAAACCCGAATGGTTTGATTTTGGGTACACCGGGTGCCGGTAAGTCATTTGCGGCAAAGCGTGAGATCACCAACGCATTTATCGTGACAAAAGATGACATTATCGTGTGCGATCCGGAAGGGGAGTATTATCCGTTGTTCCGGGCATTTCATGGACAGGTTATCCGCATTTCACCGACCAGCCATGATTATATCAATCCGATGGACATCAATCTGGATTACGCAGATGATGATGACCCACTTTCCTTAAAGTCTGACTTTATCCTGTCTCTTTGTGAGCTGGTAGTTGGTGGGAAGAATGGATTGGAGCCGGTAGAAAAAACAGTTATTGACCGTTGTGTACGTCTGGTGTATCAGGACTTTCTTTCTGACCCGGTACCGGAAAAGATGCCAATCTTAGAGGATTTATATAATCTTCTCCGTGAGCAGAAAGAGCAGGAGGCACAGCGTCTTGCGACTGCATTGGAAATCTACGTTAACGGTTCTCTGAAAGTATTCAACCACAGAACCAACGTGGAACTGAATAACCGCATGGTATGTTTCGACATCAAAGACTTAGGAAAACAGCTGAAAAAACTTGGTATGCTGATCGTACAGGATCAGGTATGGAACAGAGTAACGATTAACCGTTCAGCGAATAAGAGTACCAGATATTACATTGATGAATTTCATCTGCTTTTAAAAGAAGAGCAGACAGCTTCGTACAGCGTGGAGATCTGGAAGCGATTCCGTAAATGGGGCGGTATTCCGACTGGTATCACACAGAATGTAAAAGACCTGCTTGCCAGCCGTGAGATAGAAAATATCTTTGAAAATTCTGACTTTATCCTGATGTTAAACCAGGCATCCGGTGACAGGCAGATTCTTGCAAAGCAGCTGAACATTTCACCACATCAGCTTTCTTATGTTACCAACAGTGGAGAAGGTGAGGGACTGGTCTTTTATGGCAGTACCATTATCCCGTTTAAGGATAAATTTGATAATTCTCTGATGCTGTATGCGTTGATGACTTCTAAGCCAGATGAGGTAGAGAAGCGTAAAAAACTTGGTATCGGAGAAAGAGATGATTAAAAAATATAAAAAACAAAATAGAACAAAATCAGGGGATGAGCCGGGAAAGGATTTCCGGCCTTTTTTCTGCCCAAAAATGAAATGGAGGATTATTACATGAGAGATTATACGAATTTTGAGAGATGCAATGGAGAACCTTGCTGTGTATTTGCAGAGAGGATCTGTGCAGACAATTATAAAGAACTTTTAGAAAAAGGAAAGGACAGTAACGGGGAGGAGGTGTTTGGCGAGATGTTAGATGATCTGCTGTATTTAGCGGAACTGATTGACTTTATGGGGATTACTTCCTATCTGGCTGCAAGAGGAACATTGAGTGAAAGACTTACAGATAAGCTGACAGATTCCATTGCAGGACTGGCAGATGAGGTACTGGAAAAATGGGAGAACTATCAGGATAAAGCAGAATAACAGGTAAACAGTAAAGGGGATGGTGAGATTTGCAGGAGCATGAATATAAGGCGAGAGATAAAACCGTCCAGAAGATGAGCCGTGATGGTCTTAGAGAAGAGAATCTTCGGAATAAAGAAGAAAAAAGGATCACTGGACGGGACATGGATACAGAAGGTTTCCCGTAGTGAAAAAAAGGATGAACTGGATTTCAGTAAGAGAAGGCGTGAGCATATCAATGAAAAAATGGAAACAGAACATTCGGAGCAAAGTTCCAAAAAAACCAGATATAGTAGAGAACCTGTAATGGATGAGGAGTCAGAACAAGATATAGATGGAAAACTGGATGGGGAACAAGTAGCCGATGAAAGCACAGCTGCAACGAAATCCGCATTTCGCAGTGAGAGCATCCGTGGACAGCCAAGGGGAGAACGGGCTTATCTGGAAACGGTTGCAGACAGCCGGGATCTCCGTAAGAAAAAGATGGTCAGAGATTATGCGTCAAAAGAAAGACGGAAGGAAAAGGAGGCTTTCGAAGAGAGCAAGACGGCAAAGAGAGAAGCTACCCGGTACAGGGAAACTTCAGAAGTGGCAGAAGAGTCTCTGGATGGATTTTCGGAGGAGATTAAAGGTAAATCGAAGCGGGAACGTGTGCTGAAAGAACAGCGGAAAAAGAGTTCCAGATTATCGTTTGGCGATGAAAGTGATGGCATGGTACCTGGAGCCGGTATCGGTATCCGAAGTTCTGCATCTGCGGTGAAAGATGCTGCGGCTACGGCGGCTCATTGGAAAACCCATGAGGCAGAAGAGGATAATGCTGCGGTAGAAGGGGCACACCGGGCAGAGCTTGCAGGAGAAAGCCTTGCAAGAAAATCCATTTATACAAGGGAACGCTTAAAGCAAAGGAGGGAACAGTCAAAAAGACTGAAAGAAAGCGTTCTGGATGAAGCAGAAAAAAGCAGGCTGATGTTTGAATCTGTTTATGGAAATGAAGCAAAAAATATGGTGAAGAAGGAAGCAGAGCAGAAAAGAAAATCTGCATTGCAAAAGCTGTTCCAGAAGAAACGCTATCAGAAACAGTATCAGGCAGCAAAGCAGAGCAAAAAGGCAAAGGATGCGGCGATCACTTCAGCACAGAAATTTACAGAGAAAGCAAAAGATGCAGTCAAAATGATTGCGGCACAAAATCGTGGGATTTTTGCTACAGTTGCTATCTTTGGATTGATCTTTGTCTTGATTGCAGCAAGTTTTACCAGCTGCAGTGCATCCCTGCAGGGAGCTTCGTCTGCCATTATTTCCACCAGTTATTCCAGTACAGATGAGGACATTTATGCCGCTGAAAATGCATACCGGGCATTAGAAGAAGCCTTAAATACGCAGATCAATCAGATGGAATCCACGCATCCGGATTACGATGAATACCGGTACCAGATTGATGAGATCGGTCATAATCCATATCAGCTGATCTCTTATCTGACCGTAAAATACGGTGGTTTTACTTATGATGAAGTAGCAGAGGAGATAGAGTCCATTTTCCGTCAGCAGTATGGTATTACGACAGATGCTACCAGAGAGACAGTTACCGAAACAAAGACAGTCCGGGTAGGAGAATCACTGGGACAGGTTGTCACCAGTGGGTATTGTAATTGCTCCATCTGTTGTGGGCAGTGGAGTGGAGGACCGACAGCCAGCGGTGCGATGCCGACAGCCAATCACACGATCGCCGTAGATGCATCGAATCCTTTTGTACCGATGGGAACCCATGTCATTATGAATGGTGTGGAATATGTAGTAGAAGATACCGGAGCTTTTGCAAGATATGGTGTTCAGTTTGATGTTTATTATGATAACCATGCAGCAGCTTCCGCACATGGGCACCAGACATGGGAGGCATACATAGCAGACAGCAATGGAAGCCAGGAAGTGCAGGTTACGACAACGAAAGAAGTAAACCGTCTGGATGTGACGATGACAAACCGTAATCTGGATACCGTATTGAGAAGCCGCATGACGGAAGAAGAACAGGAAAGATACGATGCGTATAACAAATATTATGGAAATCGTGATTACCTGTTTGACTTAAACAGCATACCCACCGGAAGTGGAGGCTTTGGTTATACCATACCGGCAGATGCTTTATCTGATCCACAGTTTGCAAAGATGATCCGGGAAGCAGAGAAATATCTGGGAGTTCCTTATGTCTGGGGTGGTTATTCCCCAAGTGGATTTGATTGTTCCGGATTTGTAAGCTGGGTTATCAATAACTGTGGAAATGGATGGAATATTGGAAGATGTACTGCCGACGGACTTCGTTCTCACTGTTCGCAGGTATCTCCATCGGAAGCAAAACCGGGAGACTTGATCTTTTTTCAGGGCACTTATAACACAAGTGGAGCGAGTCATGTTGGAATTTATGTTGGCAATAACATGATGATTCATTGTGGTAAGCCAGTGCAATACACAAGTATTGCAAGTGCCTACTGGCAGGAACATTTTATGGCATTTGGTCGTCTGCATTAGAGGAGGTGACAGGCAGATGAACATGAAATTAAAAAAGATTCTGGAGGATATTCAGAAGACAGAGGATAAGATCGCAGAGCTGCAGGAACATCTGAAACGGCAGAATACATTAAAACAACAGATGGAAGATGTGGAGATCATCAAATCTTTCCGTTCTATGAAACTGGACAGCCGGGAGTTACTGGTACTGCTTGACGGGATTCAGAAAGGAACCGTTACGATTCAGAGAAATGAAGAGGGTGGCATTACAGTAGAAGAGACAAAAGGTTTACAGAAGAAAGAAAACAATAATGGATCACCTGTGGGGCAGGTGACAGGAAGTGAGGTATTAGACGATGAAGAGTAAAGTAGTAAAGAAACTTCTGATGATTGCTATGGCGGTAACAATGATTTCGGGAACATCCCTTGCTACTGTTTATGCAAATGCAAATCCACCGGCAGAAGAGACAACGACAGCGGTGGTGGAAGAGACAACAACAGAAAAAAGTAAAGATACGGAGAAAGCAGAGGATACAGGAAGAGTTATCGGAGAAAGTGATAATTCTGCTTTTTCTACACCGGGAAATGCCCAGCTTGTAGATGATAAGGAAAATGATGATACAAAACAGTTCCTTACTATCCAGACGAAAAAGGGGAATACTTTTTACATGGTCATTGACCGTTCCAGTAATACAGAGAACGTATATATGATGTCTCTGGTCGATGAGAACGATCTGGCAGAATTTCTGGATGAAACAGAAAAAGACAAGGAAACTGAAGAATCAACCGTAGTGATCCCGGAAACCACACCGGAGACTACACCAGCAGCAGAGGAGGAAACCGAAGTGAAGAAAGAAGAGAAAAGCGGAATGAATGTGAAAGGTCTTGCAGCTATCGTAGTTGCAGCAATCTTAGGCTTTGCAGGAATCGCAGTCTATAAGAAACATGGACGCAGTAAGGACGAAGATTATGTAAGTGAACAGCTTGAATTTTCAGACGGTCCGTATGTAAATGAAGAGGACGATGAAAAGAAGAATAAGCGTTTTTAAGAGATGGAAACAGTAATAAGGACAGGGGCAGCCAGAAATCTTGGCTGCCTTTTTTGGTAGAAAGGAAAGGATTATGTAATCGCATTTCCAATAAGCTGTTTGCTGCGAAAGGAGAAAAGCAGGATATGAGTACAGGCGAAAATATTTAAAAGAATCCGGAAGTTTAGAGGAATGACACAGAAAGAACTTGGAATTGCGAT
>ENA-OPYX01001176-OPYX01001176.1-human-gut-metagenome-genome-assembly--contig:-NODE-1176-length-14411-cov-3.499720_pt1 | contig 14411 bp, 19 predicted proteins | sample MGYA00242639_ERZ504486 | MGnify/ENA primary metagenome ERZ504486 (study PRJEB26092, sample SAMD00036296) | human gut metagenome | host: Homo sapiens | study: EMG produced TPA metagenomics assembly of... | reverse complement strand
ATTAGTTTGAATGGTATATTCATCTCCAATATTTAATGTAACTTTACTTTTTTCTAAATGTAATGGTTTTTCAACATGTTGACTAACAAGATTATCTGGTGAATAAGATGGTTTATTTTACCTTTAAAAACTAAAATAAATCCTAACATAGCAATCACCACGACAAGTGCTATGATTCCTAAAATAATAATTTTAGTTTTTTTACGCACTTCTTTTTTATGTTTTTCTCTATTTTTAACCCTTGAACCTGCTTCTTCTACTTGGATATCCTCTTGCGATATTCTTGTTCCACAAATATCACAATATTTGGCTCCTTTTGTTAGTAAACTATGACATTTTGGACATAACATAATCATCATCTCCTTACCTTTATTATAAAATAAAATATATTGATTTTCACTACCCGTTTTAGTATAATGTCAAAGACTGGTTCGAGAGCCAAACCCAGTATAAAAAACTAAGAATAAGTAATGAAGATGGCTCTGTCATTTCTTTTTTATTTATTTGGCTTCTAACTGTACTTTAGAAGAGGAGGACTACAAATGAATAATAAAAGGTACAATTAATTGTAATGAATGCCATGATTGGTGCTGCTTATGCAGTTTTAACAATTTTGATTTCACCTATTGCTTATGGAGCAGTGCAAATGCGCTTAACTGAAATTATTGTTTTACTTGCATGTTACAACAAGAAATTTATTCCAGGACTTACTATTGGATGTTTGCTTGCAAACCTTGCATCTCCAATGGGATTATATGACATTTGTTTTGGAACAGCTGCAACATTGATTGCTTGTCTTGGTATGTATTATGTTAAAAATGTTTTTGCTGGAGCTTTAATTGGTGGGGTTGTCAATGGTTTAATCGTTGGTTTAGAACTTTATCTAGCTTTAGAATTACCATTTATGATTAATGCATTCTATGTTTTCATTGGTGAATTTATTGTTTTAATTATTGGAGCATTCTTTTTAAATGTTTAGAAAAAAATAAACACTTATGAATAAATATATTTTAGAATAGTAAAAAAGCTATAACAGCGAAATGCTTGTTATAGCTTTTATTTATGTTCTTCAATATAGTTTACTATATCGTTTACTGTTTTAAAATTCATAACGTCTTCATCAGGAATTTCAATTCCAAATTCTTCTTCAGCAGACATGATTAATTCAACTGAATCTAATGAATCTAATTCTAGATCTTCTTTTAATTTAGCATCTAAAGTAATTTTTGATTCATCAATATCCATTGTATCTTTTAAAATTTCTTTGATTTGATCAAGTACCATTTTATTTCCTCCTTCTGTATACAGCTATTATAACAAATGCTTTTGATTTGTAAACAAAACAATTTGACAAACAACCTAAAAGTCTATATCATTTAGGAAAGTATGTTTGGGAGGTAAAATAATGATTTTAAGACCAACGAAAATCGAAGATATTTCACGTGTCATTGACATTATTAATCAAGCAAAAACTTATTTCAAAAATAATGATATTGATCAATGGCAAGATGGATATCCTAATGAAGAAACAATTGAAAAAGATATAGAAAATAATGAAGCTTATGTTTTAGAAGAAGACGGTGTTATTTTAGGAACGTGTATGGTAACGATTCATGGAGAACCTGCTTATAACCGTATTGAAGGAAAATGGATTTTAAATTGTCCTTATATATGTGTACATCGTATTGCTGTTGATAATGAATATAAAGGAAAAGGATTAGCTTCTACGATTTTAGATCAAGTAGTTGCTATGTATCCAGATTATCATAGTGTTAGAATGGATACACATCATGATAATCTTTCTATGCAAAGATTTTTTAACTAAATATGGTTTTAAATATTGTGGAGAAATCACTTTAAAAAGTGGTGCTTTAAGAAGAGCTTATGAAAAAAAGAATCTAAGCTCTTTTTTATGTCCTTAATTTTCCTTCTTTAAGTAATCTTAATAATTCATCATTTTGCCTTTGTGAACCTGTATAATTATCTATTCCATTTAATTTAGCTAATTTTGTTCTATTAGCAAAAGAAGCATCTTCTTGAATAGAACGCAATGCATCTGTAAAACTATTGCCTGTATAATCAGGTGCACTTAAATATCTTATCTTTCTTTCTATGACCTGATCATTGACCCAGCCGGCATCTTGTCCTATAAGATAGGGATTTCTAGCACCTTGAACAATTCTCGTAATAATTCCAAAATGACGATATGGCATTAATGGCTGCGTAGATTCACTTGTTAAAAATACATGGTGAAATTCTACCTCATCGCCTATCTTATACCTTGTTAAATTCGTATTAGAAAAATTATTATAACCACCTTCTTCGATGATTTGTGGAAAATCTTTATAGGCATAATTTAGATCCACCATTGTATCAATTCCTAAAACATTTCCTGTAGCGCTATATTGCCATATACCATATTCTCCATCATAATTAAGTTCATCATTATATCTTGCAATCCATTTTGTATACTCATTAAAGATTGGACTTGTAAGTTTAGTTCTAAACCAAAACAATGATGCATACATTCCTACATAGTAACCTTCTTGTTCGAGTCTTTGAGCAAATGTTTGTGCAATATTCGCTATTGTTTGATTACTTTGTCTTCCTGTTGTATTATTATCTTCTAAATCATAATAAACAGGATAGGCCATTTGATAATCCTTTACGAGTCTTAATACATGTTTAGCTTCTGATAGAGCTTCTCTTTCATTGGTTGCATAAGAATATAAATAAACCCCAAAAGGGATTTTTAAACGTGTACATTCATCCGCATTTCTTTTAAAATACGGATCATCTTGACTTTCCAGATTACTTCCATACCCACATCTAATGATTGCAAAATCGATATGTTTTTTAACTTCTTGCCAATCAATCAACCCTTGAAATTTAGAAACATCAATTCCATGTTTTACCAAAATTTTTCACCTCATTATAAAATATGTCACAATGTCAAAAATGTTATTATTATCGTTGTTTATATTTACTTTTGGTTAAAAAAATAAGATAATAGCTACGGGAGGAATTATAGTTATGAAAAAGAGTTTAATCTCCATGATTTGTTTTACTTTGTTAGTATCCTTTTTTTGTTCTACAAGTCAAGTTCATGCAGTAAACTTTGAAGGACAAGAAGATAAATATATGAAACTTTGTTCTAGTAAAAGTTTATCTAATAATAATTATAATACTTGTAAACAATTTAATTCATACTTAAAAAAGAAAAACAATCAGTTACAAAGTTCTATTGATGAATCTAAATCTAAAATTTCAGATACTCAAAGTTCATTAGATGACGTTGTTTCTAAAATTGCTGATTTAAATAACCAAATTGAACAAAAGCAACAAGAAATCAACTATTTAGAAAGTTCAATTAAATCATTAGAAGCAAGTATCACAGCTAAAGAAAACGAAGTTAAAGAACGTATGTATGCTATGCAATCATACAATAATAGTAATAGTTATATTGAATTTATTTTTGGTGCTTCAAACTTCTCTGATTTCTTTTCAAGAATTGATAGTGTCAATGAAATCACTCAATTCGATAAAGAATTAGTAGAAAAAATTGCTGATGAAAAGAAAGCAAAGTTGAATCTCAAAAAGCAACTATTGAAACAGTAAAAGCAAATATTGTTTCTCAACAAAACGAACAATATACTTTACAAACTCAATATGAAGATCTATTAGCTAAACAACAAAAAGATTTAGCATCTGCTGAAAGTGAACAATCTAAAATTTCTGATACTCAAAGTTCATTAGATTCATTCTTATCATCAGTCGTTGTTACTCAACAATCTCCATCAGGTAGCAGTAGTGGTTCTACAACTATTAGACCATCTACAAATGTTCCCACTACAAATAAGTATGGTTCTACAGTTGTAGCTGCTGCTTATTCTAAATTAGGTTGTCCTTATGTATGGGGAGCAAGTGGACCTAATTCATTTGACTGTTCTGGTTTGGTTATGTGGTGTTATGCACAAGCAGGTGTTTCACTTGATCACTATTCTGGATCTCAAGGTCAATCTGGAGCAATTATTCCATTAAGTCAAGCTCAACCAGGAGATATCTTATGGAAAAGTGGACATGTAGGTATTTATATTGGTAATGGTCAATATATTCATGCACCACAAACAGGTGATGTTGTTAAGATTGCATCTAATGTAAGTAGATTTACTTGTGCAGTTAGACCTTATTAGTAATGACTTAAAACCTTTAAGTTTATAAGCTTAAAGGTTTTTTATTTTGTATAAAAACAACTTTTATTTACTTTTTTTTAGAAATGATGTATAAATAATATGAGGGGGTGTTTTGTTTGAAAATTAAAAAAATATTTTGTAGGATTTATTGCATCTACAATGCTTGTATCAACATGCTATTGTATAAAATCCTGTAGAAGCTAATTGATTTTTCAAAAGATGAATCAAAATATATGTCACTATGTGCAAGTGGAAAACTAACAAATAGTAATAAGAAAACATGCGAAGAATTCAACAGCTATCTCAAAGCTAAAAATAAGAAGTTGAAAAAAAGATTTAGAAAATCAAAAAAAGTGCTGCGGCGAGTACAACGCAAACATTAGACAGTGTTCTAAAAAAAGCTAAATTCATTAAATTCGGATATTTCATCTAAAGAAGCTGAAATTCAATATGTTGAAACATCTATACAAAATACCCAAGCAGATATAGATAAAGATAATCAAGAAATAAAAGATCGTATGTATATCATGCAATCTTATATGAATGAAAATACTTTTATCAATTATATATTTGGGGCTGATAATTTTACTGATATGTTATCTAGAATAGATAGTTTCAATACACTTACTTCAAGTGACCAAGATTTGATTGCTCAAATGTTAGAAAAGAAAAGGAAATTGAAAATCAAAAAGTTACTTTAGAAAACGCAAAAGCTGTTTTAGAAGAACAAAAGAAAGAACAAGCTGCTATTCAAGTACAATATGAAACATTATTAGAAGAACAAAGAAAACAAATTGCTTCTACGCAAGATGCTATATATGATTATGGTGCTGCAAGTGAATCATTAGCTGCTGCTATTGATAAATTCAATGCTGAAGCTTATGAAACAAAACCATCAACAGCTAGACCTGCTCCACCAGCATCAAATAATACAAATAGCAATAATTCAAATAATACTGGTAAATAATAATTCAAATAACAACTAATAATAATAATTCAAGTAATAATAACTCTAATAGTAATACAAACAATACACTAACAATTCTAACACAAATAACACAACATCTTCTAAACTTGGATATAAAATTTATGAAGTAGCTCGTTCAAAATTAGGATGCCGTTATTATTGGGGTGCAAATGGACCAAATATGTTTGATTGTTCTGGATTAGTCTATTATTGTTTAAACCATGCAGGAAAATCTGTAGGTAGAACAACCGCAGCAGGTTATTCATCTATGTTTTCAGGGGTAAGCTGGTCAAATTCACAAACTGGTGATTTAGCTTGCTTTGGAACTGGATCAGTTACACATATTGGAATTGTAATGTTGAATAGTGATGGTACTAGAAGTTTAATTCACTGTGGTGGTGGCGGATCGCATACTTTTGGAAATGATCCAAATGCTTGTGTTAAAATTAGTGATTTTCAACCTGGTTCTTATTACTATAAAAGAATTATAACAATTAGACATGTCTCATAAGGTCCATCTGGGCCTTTTTCTTTATAAAGAAAAAAAGGTAGACGAATTTTGTCTATCTTTTTATTTTAAGAATGTTTTATAATCTTTATAATTTTTCTTTAATAATTCAGGTGTGTTTAAATGATATGGACATTTTGTCATACATTTTCCACAATTTAAACATTCTTCTATTTTTTTCATTTCATTTTGCCAATGATCATTAAGCCAACTTGCTGCTGGTGCTCTTCTTAACATTAAAGACATTCTAGCACATTGGTTAATTTGGATATCTTTTGGACAAGGCATACAATAACCGCATCCTCTACAAAAATCACCAGCTAACTCTTTACGATCATGTTCAATTAAATCTTTAATTTCTTGAGTAAGTTCAGGTGCTTTTGTTTGATAAGAAATAAATTCATCTAATTCTTTTTCTTTTTGAATTCCCCATATTGGTAAGACATTATCAAATTGTGCTAAATAAGCATATGCTGCATCAGAACGATTAATTAAACCTCCAGATAATGCTTTCATACAAATAAAACCAATATTGTGTTCTTTACATTTATGTACTAAATCAATATCTTTTTGATCAGCTAAATAACTAAATGGAAATTGAATTGTATCATATAATCCACTTTCACAAGCTTCTATAGCTACTGGTAAACGATGATTTGTTAGACCAATAAAATGAATCTTTCCTTGTGCTTTTGCTTCTAACATTGCTTCATATAAACCTGTACCATCTCCTGGTTTAGGGCAAAATGAAGGATTATGAAATTGATAAATATCAATATAATCTGTTTTTAAATTTTTTAAACTTGTTTCTAAGTCTTTCCAAAAACCTTCTACTGTAGTAGATCCTGTCTTCGTTGCAATATAAATATCTTTTCTAACATCACTTAATGTATTTCCTAGCTTTTCTTCACTATCACTATACCATCTTGCACTATCAAAAAAACGAATTCCTTGATCATATGCCTTTCTTAAAATTGTTGTTGCATCTTCTCCAGTTACTCGTTGAATTGGTAATGCCCCAAAACCATTACGATTCACTGTAATTCCTGTTCTCCCTAATGTAACTTTTTCCATTACTTTTTCCTCTTTTTCTAATCTTAACTTAAATATTCACCAATTCCATTTACAATTCCTTGAACAATTTTATTTTGATAATCCTCACTTGAAAGTAATCGATCTTCTCCTGGATTTGATAAAAATCCCATTTCTACAATAGTAACAGGAACTTTTGACCAATTTAAACCTGTCATATTATCAACAATTGAAACTCCTCTATTTCTAGAACATGTTGCCTTACAAATATTATTCACAATACTTTTTGAAAGTGATTGTGATTGACTTGCAATACTTGCACAATATCTATTAGAAGTTGAAGGCGCAAGTGTCAACGTTCCTGTAGAAGAAGATGATTCACTTGAATCACAATGTAAACGAATAAATGCATCTGCATTTGCCTCATTTGCCATTTGAGCTCTTTGAGCATTAGATAAATCGACATTTTGTGATGTACGACACATAACCACAGTATAACCTTGATTTGATAAAGCTTCTTGTAATTTAAGTGCCACTTCTAAGTTGATTTGTGATTCTGTTTTCCCTGTTACACATCCTGTTGCCCCTGTTGTCACTTTTGCTTTCATTGTCGATGAACCTGGTCCATTAGGTTCTAATGAACTATTTCCTCGTGCTTGATGTCCTGCATCAATACAAATCACTTTTCCTCCGCCATGATAAATCTTAGCTGCTGATAATTCTTGTTTAGGTTTTTCTTTTACATGTACAGTTATTTCTTTTTCTGCTTGATTTCCTGAACTATCTTTCGCAAATACTTTTATTTGATAATCCCCTGCTTTATTTACATCTAATGAAGATAAATCATATTGTAAATCAACATTGCTTAAATCTGTTGCTTTGATTTCTTGATTAAAATCATAATTTTCTGTTCCTTCTTCAAATGAAACTTCATTTATTTCATTAAAAACAGGAGCTGTAGTATCTTTAACAATCACTTTCTTTTTTAGTTTTTGATCTTGATATTTAATATTTATTGTATAGTTTCCAATTGCTGGATAATCTTTTTGATCTTCATTTTTTAGATTATCTGTTATTTTTATTTCTTTTTTTATTTCTTTCAACTTATCTTTATCTATGTCTTTTGTTTGAATAAGATCATCAAATGAATATTGAACTGTATTTCCATATTCTACAAAAATCTCTTTTTTATTTTTTAATGATAATTCAATTTTTTCTTCTCGTGTAAGATAATAAATACCTCCCACTGTCACCACGATAACAATCCCAATAACTCCTATAAACTTCTTTTTCATATTCTTTTTTCTCCTTAAAACTATTATACAAAAAAAAGAGAAGAATGGAAGTTCTTCTCTATAAACCTTTGACATGAATACGTGTAATTGCACGTTGCAAAGCTGCTTGTGCTCTTAACATATCGATTTCATCGTTTTGTATTTTAAGTCTTTCTTCAGCTCTTCTTTTTGCTTCTTGTGCTCTTTCTAAATCAATTTCTTCTTGTGATTCAATTGCATTAGCAATTAAAGTTGTTTCTGTTTCATTTACATAAATGAAACCACCTGCGACAGAAAAATATGTTCTTTTTCCATCAATAATATAATTCATTTGAGACACTTTTACACCACTTGCTAGTGGAATATGATGAGCTAAAATACCTATTTGTCCAGCAGTTGTATCAAGATTTATCTGATCAATTTCCACTTCTTGGTAAATACCTTGAGGTGTAATGATTTTTAGCTTAAATTTAGTCATTTTCGATTTGTTTAGCCTTTTCTACAGCTTCTTGAATAGTACCAACATTATGGAATGCTTGTTCAGGTAATTGATCCCATTTACCTTCAAGAATTTCTTTAAATCCTTGAACAGTATCTTCTACACGGACATATTTTCCATCTAAACCAGTAAATTGACTAGCTACTGTAAATGGTTGTGATAAGAAGTTACGTACACGTCTTGCACGTGCAACGATTAATTTATCTTCATCACCTAATTCATCCATCCCAAGAATTGCGATGATATCTTGTAATTCTTGATAACGTTGTAAGATTTGTTGAACACCATGAGCTACTTCATAATGATCCTTACCTACAACTAATGGATCTAAGGCTCTTGATGAAGAGTTAAGTGGATCTACTGCAGGGTAAATACCTAAAGCAGCGATTGAACGATCCAAGACGATTTTAGCATCTAAGTGAGCAAATGTTGTTGCTGGTGCAGGGTCAGTTAAGTCATCGGCTGGTACATAGACCGCTTGTACTGATGTAATTGATCCTTTTTTAGTTGATGTAATACGTTCTTGTAAAGCACCCATTTCAGTTGCTAGAGTTGGTTGATATCCTGCTTGTGATGGTACACGTCCAAGTAAGGCAGAAACTTCTGAACCTGCTTGTGTGAAACGGAAGATGTTATCAATGAATAATAACACGTCTTGACCTTGTCCATCACGGAATTGTTCAGCCATTGTTAAACCAGTTAAGGCAACACGTAAACGTGCTCCTGGAGGTTCGTTCATTTGTCCAAAGACAAGTGATGTTTTAGATAAAACGCCACTTTCTTTCATTTCATAGTATAAATCGTTACCTTCACGGCTACGTTCTCCAACACCGGCGAATACTGATAACCCACCATGTTGTGTTGCGATATTATTAATAAATTCTTGGATCAATACTGTTTTACCTACTCCGGCACCACCGAATAACCCAATTTTACCACCTTTGATAAAAGGACAAATTAAGTCTACAACTTTAATTCCTGTTTCAAAGATTTCTGTAGTTGTCATTTGTTCTGCATAAGTTGGCGCAGATCTATGGATAGGCATACGTGGAACATCATTTCCTAATTCACCTTTACCGTCAATTGGTTCACCTAAAACATTGAACATACGTCCTAATGTATCATTTCCTACTGGAACTGAAATTGGGTGACCTGTATCAACAGCATCCATTCCTCTTACTACCCCATCAGTTGGTCCCATGGCGATACATCTTACTGCATCATCTCCAATGTGTTGAGCAACTTCTACGACTAATTCTTCTTCACCATTTTGAATACGAATTGCTGTATTTAATCGAGGTAATTTATCTTCGCTAGCAAATGCAATATCAATAACTGGCCCACGGGCACTAATTATTTTCCCAATATTTGCCATATTGACCTCCTTATTGCGCATTAGCTCCAGCAACAATTTCACTAACTTCATTAGTAATTGCTGTTTGACGAGCTTGATTGTATTTTAATAATAATTGTTCTGTTAATTCTTCTGCGTTATCTGTAGCATTTTCCATTGAAGTTCTACGTGACGCATTTTCACTTGTCACACTTTCAACAAGATAGCCATAAACGACAGCTTGTAAATACATTGGTATTAAACTATCTAAAACTTCTTCAGGACTTGGTTCAAAAATAGTGAATTTATTGGTAATTTCAATATTTTCAAACTCATTTGTATCAATTGGTAAAAGTGTTACTGTACGTGGTTTAAATGTTAAGTTATTAACAAATTCAGTATAAATGATTTTTATACTTCCCACTTCTTTATTAATATAAAGATCTGTGACACTTTTTACTAATTTAGTCACTTCATCAAAAGCTAATGTTGAATTTAATGAAGCAAAATCAGTATTGATTGGTCCTTGATGCGTTCTACGGAAATAATTTGTTCCTTTACTTCCAATTGAGTAAACATAATCTTCATCTTTAATTTGTTGACTAATTTCTTTAAAGACATTGGCATTATATCCACCACATAATCCTAAACTTGAAGAAATAACAATATAAACATCTTTATCTACTTTATTTTCAGCGAGATAGGCAGAATCTTTTAACCCTTTATTAGAAGCTAAAATTTCTGCACATGTTTGTCTAACACCTTGATAATAAGGTTTTAATTCATCAAGTTGATTTCTTGTTTTACGAAGTTTAGATGTCGCAACTAATTCCATTGCTTTTGTAATCTTTTTAGTAGATTCAACGGATTTAATACGACGCTTAATTTCTTGCATTGATCCAGGCATTAGTTAGCCCCTTGTGTTTTTAAGAATTGATCAACATAAGCGCCTGTTGCTTCTTTCATCTTCGCTTCTAATTCATTTGAAATCACTTTTTGAGTTTCTATTTCAGTAATAAATTCAGGATGAGCCATTTGAATATTTTCTACTAAACCATCCATAAATTCTTTTACTTTTTCTACAGCTATTTGTTTTGTATAACCATATTTTAATGCAAATAAAGTAATGACTTGTGTTGGTACACTACGTGGTGAGTATTGTGCTTGTTTTAATACTTCACGTACTTTTGCCCCATGATCCAATGTTGCTTTAGTAGCAGCATCTAAGTCAGAACCAAATTGTGCGAAAGCTTGCATTTCTGCATATTGAGCAAGTTCAAGTTTTAATGAACCAGATACTTGTTTCATCGCTTTAATTTGTGCAGTAGAACCTACACGTGATACAGATAATCCTGTATCTACAGCTGGTCTAAATCCAGAGTTGAACAATTCTTGTTGTAAGAAGATTTGTCCATCAGTAATTGAAATAACGTTTGTTGGAATATATGCTGAAATATCCCCAGCTTGTGTTTCAATGATTGGTAAAGCAGTAATTGATCCTCCACCATTTTCTTCATTTAAACGGCAAGCACGTTCAAGTAATCTTGAATGTAAATAGAAGACATCCCCTGGATAAGCTTCACGTCCTGGTGGTCTTTTTAATAATAACGACATTGTACGATAAGCTACCGCATGTTTCGATAAATCATCATAAACAATTAAAACATCTTTTCCTTCATCTAACCAATGTTCAGCAATTGCACATCCAGCATATGGTGCAATATATTGAATTGGTGCAAGTTCACTCGCTCCGGCAGAAACAACACATGTATAATCCATTGCTCCACCTTGACGTAATTTTTCAACAACTTGTGCAACTGTTGAATTCTTTTGTCCAATAGCAACATAAACACAATAAATGTTTTGTCCTTTTTGGTTTAAAATTGTATCAATAGCAATTGCAGTTTTACCTGTTTGACGGTCACCGATAATTAACTCACGTTGACCTCTACCGATAGGAATGATAGCATCAATTGATGTAATACCAGTTTGTAATGGTTGATCAACTGATTTTCTTGTCATTACCCCACTAGCAACACGTTCGATTGGTTTAGTTTTACCAGTATTGATTTCACCTTGACCATCGATTGCTTGTCCTAATGGATTAACAACTCTTCCTAACATTTCATCCCCGACAGGGACTTCAATAATTCTTCCAGTACGTTTAACTTCGTCTCCTTCTTTAATCGTACTTTCAGATCCAAGTAGTACGGCTCCTACACTATCTTCATCTAAGTTCATGACCATTCCGTAAACATCATTTGGGAAAAGTAATAATTCACCTAACATGGCATTATCTAACCCATGAATAACACTTACACCATCACCAACAGTCACGACTGTTCCGACATCTTTTGTTCAATGATATCGTCATAATGCTTAATTTGTTCTTTAATTAAAGCACTAATTTCATTTGGTCTAAGCCCCACTATTTCCACCTACTTTCTTAATAGTTCTTTTTTAAGCATTTCTACTTTATTTTTAATTGTTCCATCATAAATACGGTTAGCAATTTGAACTTTAATACCACCTAATAATGATGGATCAATAGATACTTTTAAAGTAACCTTTTTGTTTTCTTTTTGACTGATTGCTTTTTCTATATCTTGAATTTGTTGATCAGTTAATTCATAAGGTGTATAGATCACACCTTCTTCTATACCTAAATATTGATTTGATAAATTAATATAAGATTTAACAATATCATCAATATAACGAATTCTTCTTGATTGCACTAATAGTTTTAAGAAATTTAAAACATATTGATCAACATTCCCTTTAAATGATTGATCCAATAATTGAATCTTTTTATCATTTTCAATAAGAACGTGATTAAAGAATTGAACAATTTGAGGATCACTATCTAGAACCTCACCAACTAATTTGATGTCATCAAGATATTGAGTGACTTGATTTTCTTCTTTCGCTAAATCAAATAAAGATTCAGCATATCTATCGCCAACAACACTCATTAGTTAACCACATCATCAACAAATTCTTCTACTAATCCTTTGTTGATTTTTTCATTCATTTCTTTGTTCATCACTTTAGTTGCAACCTCAATAGCAACATCCACAATTTCTTGTTTCATATCTGCTTGAGCTTGTTTCTTTTCTGTTTCAATTTCTTTTTGTGCTTGTTCAATTTTAGCTCTTGCTTCTTCGTTTGCTTGGTCAATAATTTGTTGTTTCACTTTTTGACCATCATCTTTTGCTTGATCAAGAATTTCACGATATTTACTTGCCGCTTCACGTGCTTCTTTTTCAGCTGTTTCTAAATTTGCAGAAGCTTTTTCGTTCATTTCTTTTGCCTCATTGATTGTAGATTCTATGTAATCTGCTCTTTTAGCAAAATATTCCATGACATTTTTCCATAAAAACTTCTTAAAAATAAGTAACAAAACTCCTGTAGATAATAATTGAACAATCAGTGTTGTAAGATTAGGGAATAATTTTCCTGCTATATCTGGCATCTTTATTCCTCCTTTGTCAGATTTTCAATTATTAATATACGAATAATAAGATTAAAGAAACTAATAAACCATAGATGGCAACTGTTTCTGATAAGGCAATCCCTAAGATCATCATAGTACGGATTTTACCTTCAGCTTCTGGGTTTCTACCAACAGCTTCTACAGCTTTACTAGCAGCAATCCCTTCACCAATCCCTGTTCCTAAACCTGCACATACAGCAAGACCTGCTGCAATAGCAATTAAACCTTTTACCATAATTTTTTTCCTCCTAAAAAATAGTTCATTTTTCATTTATATCTTAACTAGCAAGCTAGTAAAGAACTTAATCTGGATTTTCCATCATTATCAAGATAGATGATAATGTAACGAATACCAATGTTTGAATGCATCCTGCAAAGACATCAAAATAACAATGTAGCCAAGGAGCAATCACTGGTCCTAAAAAGTTAAAGTTGATCAATAACCCTGAAATATAACCTGTTAATTGATAAACTAAATACATAAGGATCGATCCACTTAAAATATTCCCAAATAAACGCATTGATAACGAAATCAATGGCGAAAGAATACTTAATAAGTTTGTTGGTGGCCATACAGCACCCCAAATGTAAGACAATAATCCTTGTTTTTTGATTGCATTAAACTGAATTAAACAGAATGTAATTGTTGTTAATGCAAGAGTAATAGAATAATTTGAAGTTGGTGCTTCAAATCCTAATAATCCACTTAAGTTGGCAATGATCAAATATGCAAAGAGCATTGCAAAGTATGGATAATAGCTCTTTTCAAATTTCTTTGGCATGATACTTTTTAAATAGTCGTAAATCATTTTAACACCTGTTTCAACAACTAAAACAACACCTTTAGGTCTTGCTGTTGGATCAGCAGTTGCAAACTTTTTTTCCGGCATAAATAAAGAAAATAGCCATCACCACCATAATAATCAATGAAAAGATTAATTCTACCTGTAAAGAATCTAAGAAGTTACTCACCCTTTCACCCCCTTCATTTGATAACTTACAATATATATGGTTATTTTAATGACCATATATCCAAAAAGAACACCCATCAGATTAAACCATTTTGGAATAAAAATAGCAATTAAAAAACCAATCGCATAAATTGCAAGTTT
>ENA-OPYX01001172-OPYX01001172.1-human-gut-metagenome-genome-assembly--contig:-NODE-1172-length-14443-cov-3.488614_pt1 | contig 14443 bp, 15 predicted proteins | sample MGYA00242639_ERZ504486 | MGnify/ENA primary metagenome ERZ504486 (study PRJEB26092, sample SAMD00036296) | human gut metagenome | host: Homo sapiens | study: EMG produced TPA metagenomics assembly of... | reverse complement strand
TTCCCTTGAACAATATTTTAGTATGCGATGATGACACTTCCATCGTTGATTCCATTGAAATTTATCTGCAGCAGGAAGGGTATCAAGGTTTTTAAGGCATATGATGGCGTGCAGGCGCTGGAAGTGCTGAAAAAAGAAGATATTCAGCTGGTGATCATCGATGTGATGATGCCGCGTTTAGATGGAATCCGTGCAATTTTAAAAATTCGTGAAGAAAGTAACATGCCGATCATTGTTCTGTCTGCAAAGACCGCAGATTCGGATAAGATTCTGGGCTTGAATGTAGGAGCGGACGATTATGTGTCGAAACCGTTTAATCCTCTGGAGCTGGTGGCGCGGGTAAATTCCCAGATGCGCCGTTATACAAAGCTTGGAAATGCAACCGAATCCAGCAAAGTATTTCAGACGGGCGGACTTGCCATCAACGATGATCTGAAGGAAGTAACTGTGGACGGGCAGAACGTGCGTCTGACACCGATCGAATACAATATTTTACTGCTCCTAGTGAAAAATCAGGGCAAAGTATTTTCCATCAACCAGATTTATGAGAGCATCTGGAATGAGGAAGCCATCGGCGCAGACAATACCGTAGCGGTACATATCCGTCATATCAGAGAAAAAATTGAGATTAATCCAAAAGATCCTCAGTACCTGAAAGTAGTTTGGGGTGTTGGATACAAGATTGAGAAAATAGAACCGAGGTAGTCGATGGAACAGAACAGAAAGCGTTATTCATCTCTGGCAAAGGCGATTGTGATCGGTCTGCAGATGATCGCGGCGGTGCTGGCTTCGGTCAGCATTGTGCTGTTCAGCACCTGTGTCAATCAGAATATGCTGAATATGGGAGATCTGCAAAATTCCTCTTTTGTGGAATCCGGATATTTTGAGCGTACCTTTTCAAAACAGATGCTGCAACTGTTGGATTATCTGAACCTGAAGGAGCAGTTTGAGACAGATGGCGTTTATGATGAAAATCGTCCTGAAACAGTGAATGCTTCTCAGGAGCGGATCTCAGATTACAAAATCTACAACAACAAATACGATCAGAATAATACCAATGTGTATTACTGGCTTGGAGATCTGAAAGATGGCACATATGTGACCAATATGCATGATGTTGAAAAACAGGAGGATGCTTATGAGAAAGCAGTCAATTATGGTCGGTATCTGAGCTATAACAACAAAACCTTCCGTTTTGAGACGAATATCGGTGGAATTGAAAACAATTATTATCAGAATATGGCGCAGTATAATGAGCTGCAAAAAGGCGATTATACGCTGATCGTTGCCGTGGATGTGAACTTTCCACAGGAAGATGACCTTGCGGTGGCAAAACGGGAATTTGACAAATTATTCCCATGGGCGCAGCGGAGCCTTGTACTGGCAGCAGTTGGTCTTATCGTCTGGTTAGTGGGACTGTGTTATATGACCGTGGCAGCTGCAAAACGAAGTGAGGATAAGGAAATTCATCTGGCAAATTTTGATAAGCTGCGGACGGAAATCCCGATTGCCCTGCTATTTGTATTCAGTGTGGCATTGGCGGCACTTGGCATGCGGGTACATCATCAGGATTACGGTGTCATGGGGCGCATGGTAATCGTTGGTACGTTTACGGTACTGGGCGACTGTGCATTTATGGGAATGTACTTAAGTCTGGTGCGCCGTGTCAAAGCGGATACGTTTTTTGAAAACAGTTATCTGCACTGGTTGATCGTCAACCTGAAGGATACCCTGCATAACCGTTATCTTGGGAACAGAATGACTCTGGTCATCTTGGGAATTGTACTGGCAAATGTTGTAGTCGCATATCTGGCATTTCACTGTGGATTTATCTGGGCATATATTTTGCTGATCATATTCCTGCTGTTTACGCTGATCTATTTTTCACAGCGTGTCATTCAGCGGCGGAAAATATTGGAAGGAATTGATCAGATCACGCAGGGAAAATTTGATTATAAACTGAATCTGGAAGAGTATCAGGGAGACGAATATCAGCTGGCAGAGGGCATTAACCATATCAGCGAAGGTCTGGCAAATGCCATTGGTGAGAGTGTGCGGGATGAGCGCATGAAAGCAAATATGATCACAAATATTTCCCATGATATCAAGACACCGCTGACTTCCATCATCAATTATATTGGTCTGCTGCGCCGGGAAAAAATCGATAACCCGAATGCAGAATCGTATATTGAAGTGCTGGAATCCAAAGCGATGCGGTTAAAACAGCTGATGGAAGATCTGGTGGATGTATCACGTATTTCCTCCGGTAATGTGATCTTACAGATGGATGACATCGATCTGGTGGAACTGGTGCGTCAGACCGGCGGTGAATTTAACGAGAAACTGGAGCAGAAAGGCTTAAACGTGATCAGTAAGTTCCCGAAGGAAGCGGTGATGATCTATGCAGACGGACGGCAGCTGTGGCGTGTGATCGGAAACCTGTATAACAATACGTCAAAATATGCGATGCCGGATACCCGCGTGTATGTGGAAGTGGCAAAGGATGGTTACGAAGCATCTTTTACTATGAAAAACATATCGGAAAAACTGTTGAATGTGGATGCGGATGCACTGGCAGAACGGTTTGTACGGGGGGATGAATCCCGCAGCACCGAAGGAAGCGGTCTGGGACTGTCTATTTCAAAAATGCTGACCGAACTGATGGGAGGCAAATTTGAGATCAGTCTGGAGGATGATCTGTTCCGGGTGAAAGTTACGTTTCGGTGTAAAGAATAGCCGGAGTAAACCTATAAAAAATATATTCGAATCAAAAAAATAAAAGAAACTTTCAATTGAAAGAAGCGAAATGTGAAAAGAAAAGCATTTCGCTTCTTTTTTTGTGCCATTTTTTAGAAAACCAGGTTGGAACTCTTACATAGTTTCAAATTCTTCTGTAGTTTCAACCTCTTGCGTGGTTTCAAAAAATACAGGTTTTCAGAATCTGCCAGGGCATAATTTAGAGGGGAGTTTCAAAAAATTACGGGGTTTCAGAATTTTGGTTGCAAAAGGAAATTCAGAACATCCTGTTTGCACGGGAAAAAATTCGATATTGTGAAATTGTTCCAAAGAGAGAGATCGAAAGGAGAACAACATGAGTAACAGAGGAAGAATTACACGAGAGTGTGAGTTCTTGAATAGAAAAAGAAACGTGTTTGAAGGAATCATTGACAATCGCAGTTTTTTTCAGAACATACGTGGCGATCTGCTTGTTTCCGGTGAGAGAGCCGGTGATCAGGAAATGATCCTGAATCTGGTGGAAAGCTGTATGGAAAAAGCAGACATGCCATCATTTTACTTTCCGGTCATCTGGGTGTGTTTACAGAACTTCAGAGACGGAGAACACAGGACGCGTTTTCAAATGTGAGAATTGCAAGCCCATCAGAAAAAACGTACCATCCGTTTCTTGGAATGTCAAAGCAGCAGATCCAGAGATTTGTCAGCCTTGCAGCAGAGAAAATGGGAATCGGAGTTTTAATCGGAAAAGTAATGATTTATACAGCGGCATTGCTGGATATCGTTGCTGTAAAATATCCGGTTTCTCTGCCGGCTATGGCAGGTCTGCTGCAGGAAGATGACGATGTGATCTCAGAGGTTGCAATGGAATGTGGTCTTTCCAATGTGGTGGTGGATAACATCAGAAGCAATCATGAGGCAGGCATTGTTCTGAGAAGAATCTGTGGAAAACTGGAGGAAGTATTTGAGGAAGTCTATACGCCCGGAAGTGATACGGGTTACAGTTTTGCAACAGGTATCAGAGATCATGGTAGACTGTTTGCTTTCTATACCGCTTCCAGAGATTATCAGATCTTAAATACCTGTTTGAAAGAAGAATTGTACAACTGTCTGAAACAGGGAACCCGTCTGAGAGTGATCCTGGATGAGATGATCTTTGAAAATGAAGAAGATGAATTACTGAGATATCTTCTGAGAGAAAAAATGCAGGGACGGATCGAGCTGATGTTTCTGGCACAGAATCCGGTGAAATGGCTCCCGGAGGCAGCAGATCTGGCATTTGCCAATGTTGTGATGTTTCCACAGCAGACACCTGCTGCTACCGATCTGGTGTCAGAACGATTATTCAGTACCTATCAGTATTATTTTCCGGCACCGACGGCAGGCACACCGCCGCATCTGCTTTTTACCTTTCAAAAAGCAGTCAACTGGCAGATCCAGTCAGAACAGCGTCTGCGTGTGCAAAGTAATGATTTGTACCAGACACCATCCCGCTGGGGACCAGTTGTTGATTATCTGGCAGTGAAAACCATGGAAAGTGACAACATTTTTCTGGTTCCGTTGGAAGATTTTATGCAGTCCGGAGCAAGGTATCAGTTAACAAATAAGGAGGGGAACATGAAAAATGAGACGTAGACGAGATATTTTTGGAAATGGATCGGGCAGAATGTCTGGAATCCGTAATTTGTCACCGGCACAGCTTGTGACAAGAATCCTGGGAATTTTATCTGTGATCCTGGCAATTGTGATGGTGGTAAACCTGAACCGGATTATGGCGGCGATGGCCGTATTTGCAGCAAAAATCTGTTCCTATGGTGTGATCGCATTTGTTGTGATCGCTGTGATAGCATACCTGCTTCTCCGTTTGCGTTGGAGAATCAGAAGTCGATTTTGGAGGTGGTAATAATGGGTTATGAGATGTGGGAAATCTGGATGGCAATCAGACGTTTTCTGATTGGATGGGCAGTAGCGTTAGGTATTCTGTTTGTGGCAAGCTGTATCCGTTATCACGCTTTTATTGCAGAAGCATTTGTAAGTCATACCGGAGTATTGATTAATGGCATTATGCCGATACTGCTCATACTGTTTGGAATAGGATATGCCCTGAAAACGGTATTCAGATAAATAAAAACAATAACTGATAAATAAGAAACAAAAACGACAGAAAAACATCATAAAGGAGTTTATGAAATGGCAAGAAATAATAAAGAAAAAAATAAACCAGTGATCGGTATGGATTTTGGTAACTGCTATTCCTTCCTGAGTTATATTTCAGATTTTGACGGTAAAACCAGACTTGGCGGAAACGTACATGATCTGCTCCCCGGTGGATTAAATGAAGGAATCCCGAGCGTGTTCTTTTATTCAAAAGCAGCAGGTACTCTTTGTGGAGAAACAGCAGTGCGCGGACGCGCAAAGCCTGTGCAAAACAGAATTAACCGCCTGAAGCGTCATCTTGGAGAAACAATGACACTGGATGGCAGAGAGATTTCTTACGATGAAGCAATTACAGAGGTTATTCAGCATTGTGTGAGATCTGCGAATAAAAAGCTTCAGTCAGGCTGGCAGATGACAACAAATGAGATTGCCCTGAGCTATCCGGCAACTTATACCAGCGCACAGAGACAGAGACTGATCGAACTGGCAGAGAAGGCATCTCTTGCCGATGGAACACAGGTACATGTAAGTGGCACCATTGCGGAACCGGCAGCGGCAGGACTGGATTATCTGTCCAGATTTGGCTCTGACAAAGAAACCACCGTGTTAGTGTACGATTTGGGTGGAGGAACCTTCGATCTTGCACTGGTTGCGTTGTATCCCAAGGGAAGAACAAATGGTGACGGAGATTATTATTATGACATTTTGGGCGTAGACGGTCTGGAAGATGTAGGAGGTGGAGAGTTTGATGAAATTATGTACCAGTTAATAGAACAGAAGCTGCAGGTTCCATTGAACCCGTCTCACAAAGCCGCACTTCGGGCAGAAGCTGAGAAGATAAAAAAGGATTTAACGTTCGATGCCTATGCAGATGCGGAAGTGCTTTATAACAACGAATATCTGACGGTACGTGTCACACGTGAAGAATTTGAGACCGCTTCCAGAGAGTTGCTGATGAGAACCATTGAAGCGACCAAAAAAATGTTTGAAAGACATTCCAATCAGAAGCCGGAGACAATTATCTTAACCGGTGGAGCAAGTCAGATGCCGATGGTCAAACGCGCATTGGAGGAGGCATTTCCGGAATATAAGGGGGATGAAATGAAACACAAGGAAGATAAAATCCAGATTTCAAATCCAAGCCGTGCCATTGCCGATGGTGCAGCACGTTATGGTACAGCAGAAGCAATGAATGATATTGCTGAAAAGGCAGAAGCTGCTTCTGTTGTTCAGACACGAGTAGGATATGACCTTGGAATCCGATTTTATCATAGTGTCGATGATGAGAGCGGTTATATTTCTACCTATATCCCTGCAGGAACACCGATTCCGTATCAGGCAGCTTACCAGAATTCAACGACACTCCATGAAGATCAGAGATATTCCGGATTTACTGTTTACGAAGCAAATAAGGCACATCCGGATTCAGAACAGGTGGCAGAGGATTACACCGAGATCATGAAAGTCTCTCTGGATCATGGAAGAGAAGTCCCGAAAGGCACCGCAACGAGAGCCGCCCTTTGTATTGATAAATTGGGAGTACTGACGATTGAAGCGCGAGAGGCAGATCACCCGGAGAAACGATCAAGAGTACTGTGGAACTGGAAAAAATCTTAGTAAATCATAAAAAACGGGAGGATAAATGATGGCCAGATCAGAAAAAATCAGAGAATAAAAACAGAGTATTAGGATTGGACATTGGTAATGGATACGGCTATGTATCCCTGTTGGAAAACCCGAAGAACGATCCGATTCCGCTGCTTCCAGCTTCCCTTTCCACACAGGGAATGCCAACAACAGCCTATGTGAAGCCGCCGAATGGAGAACAGATCGATGTCTTTTCTGATGGCAGAGCAGCAGAACAGAAATACGCAAGAACCCCACAGCAGCTTGTGTATGCGGCAAAAACCCGTTTGCCGGAACTCACACTTAAGATTCCGGGAATTGAAAGACCGGTACAGGCAGGTCACATTTATGCGGCAGCAGCACATGATCTGCTTGTGTTGGCAGAAAAGGAGCTTGCAAATAAAGGCATTCCACCGGTTTATGACGTGGTGTTCACATTTCCTGCAGCATTTGCCGACAATGTGCCTGTGTTGGAAATCATGCAGGAAAATCTGGGAAAGGTTGAGATAAATGGAAAACCGATTCAGGTGTTGAGCAGACTGCCGGAGCCTGCAGCAGTAGCAATCGATTATCTCCATTACATGCAGCATATTGCGCCGGAGCAGATCCGCATCAAGAAAAATGAGTTTACGGTACTGGTATATGACTTAGGACATGGGACCTTCGATACTGCTATCGTGACGGCTCAAAGTGAGGGAACTCCGTACAAAATGCATGCGAAAGACGGACTGGAGGAAGTCGGTGGAAAAGACTTTGACAACGTCTTATATCAGGAACTTTTATCTGTATTGCAGAAACAGTATGGATTGAACCTCAGAATGAGATCCAGAGAGCGGAAATCATGCGTGAAGCCGTCAAGGCAAAAATTGCTTTGACAGACGATAACTCTTATTTGGCATCTGTCATGAATCAGCAGAATGAATACTGTGAGGTGGAGATCACCAGAGAACGCTTTGAAAAGCTGAGCGAGCCGCTGGTATTTCAGACGCTGGAAGTCGTGCAGAAGATGCTGGAGGAAGCGGAAGAAAAAGGGATCACAATTGATGCAATCGTTCTTTCGGGCGGCGGAAGCAAAGTTTCTATGATCCGCACAAGTCTGGAAAAACTGGATGGAAGATAAAATATCCGATCATCATGCACAGACCGAGTGAGGCAGTGTCTTTCGGTGCATCCCGTTTTGCCGGTGCATCCCGCTTTGGATATGGCGATGGCGTTGCACATAAGGAAGATACAAAGGAGGAATCGGAAAACAAAGAAATAGAAACAGAAGCAAAAAAAAACCGGTTACAGAGGAAGAAGACGACAATGTGAAAAAATACAAATCCAGTACTGGAGCAAGCAGACCGACCGCTGCTATGGCATCTGGTATCCATCAGAAGGCAAGCTGGAAGGCGAGATTCGTTTTCTGGTAACCAGTGGACAGACAAGACCGTTCCGCTCAGAACCCATCTCATTTGTCAGCCAGTCATCCAGAATTGTGATCAAGGTTTTCCAGTCCAAAGAGAAGAATCAGGTGCTGGAGACAGATGCAGAACACAACTGTGACGGCATTGTTGGATTCCATTTCACGTAAAAAAAGGAACAAAGTACAACTTAACGTTAACAGCACAGGAAAACTACGGAGTGCAGGTAGATATCCAGAGTGATAACGGCGAACATTATACAAAATCAACTACAGATGAGTGGAAAAAACTGACAGATGAATAGAAGAGAAGGAGGAATGAAAAATGGCATTTGGAAATTATTATGGCGGTGTAACAAATGAGAAAAATATCTTAGATAAGCTGGCAGAGATGACCAAGGAACTCAGAGAGGTAAAAGTTATGTTAATCAATCCGGAGGTACAGGCAGAACAGATCAAGTATCAGGTAATCAACGAGGCAAAAGCAGAGGCAGACAAGCTGATTAACGAAGCGAAGGCGGAAGCAGAAAAAATCAGAAATGAAGCAAAGGAGGAAGTACGTAAGGAGAGAGAACAGCGCGATAAAAGTGAAGATAAGAGAAAAAAAAGTCTGGATGAATATCTGAACAGCAGACAGATCTGTTATAAGAGAGAAGTGGATATGGATGTAAGACAGTGGTTAGAAAATTATTTTGCAAAAGAAAAACGTGCGGCTGAGATTCATGATGAGATGTGTGCAAATACAAACACTGTTCAGGCAAAGTTTATTGCAGCATTGGAGGACAACATCGAGAAGCTTGAGACTGTGAAGTCAGATTTTTACACAAACATTCATTCCTGGCAGAAATCATTGTATCCGGTGGAGTATGAGCCGATCGCACAGAATTTTCAGGAGCTTTACCGTCTGGTGAATGTAGATCCACTGATCCGAATGGAACTCCTTGCAGAAGGCACATCAACAAATATGCTGAAAGAATTGGAGAAATTCACTGAAACATTATCTACATTTTTACATCGTTTTGAGAGCTCCCTTCATGGATTAGACATGTATGTATATTACCCGGAAGCAGGTGAGATGTATGACGCTTTGTGGCATCTTCCTGAAAACGAAGCGGATTGCACCGGTGGACACGTTGTTACCTGTATCGTGCCTGGTGTGGCAAGAAAAGCAGCAGATCAGGTTGATGACGATGTGGTGCTGCCGGCAGTTGTCAAGGTTGAGATGAGTAAGGAGGAATAACACATGGATGCAGAACATATTTCCAAATACGAAGCGGCGGCAATGTATGCATATGAAAATACAACCGCACAGACAGAAGTTACAAAGGAAAGAAATTATCTGATTCTGGATCTGGAGCAGTGCTCCGCAGGTTTTTGTACCTGTGATCAGAAAGAGACAAAGCTGATTCATAACTGGGATACCACACAGACAGATTTATGGGATCTTTGTATCGAAAATTTACAGAAACTGGCAGGTGGAACCGAAAGAGAACAGATTGTTTCTGAACTGGAGTCACAGCGTTCCAGGGCAGACAATATCATGCGTAATTATTTTCTTTCTGACCGCACAGTAAATAAGACATTATATCAGTTTCCCGAAAATAAGATTACCTGTGCTGCATTCGAAAACGCAATGCAGCCGGTAAAAGAAATGCTGAAAAACCTTATGAACCGGATCAAAGCACAGATTGATGAAGCGACATTGGCAGACACAGGAATTGTTGTTCTGGGACAGGCACAGAATCTGTTCTGGGTAATGTATGAGATCAGAAATTTCTTTTCCGCGGACTCCATGCTTCCGGATGAACGTTTCCTGAATGAAGGATTGGACGTTTCCTATGCAGAGATTGTAGAAAGCGGCATGAACTTAGAAAAAGACAAACACGCTGCACACCATACCTATAAGCTGGTTGTTTTTGATCCGGATAGCCAGTCAGAATCATTTTTACTTTTAGCAGAAAAAGGTCAGGGCGTGCAGAAAGTGTCTTATCTGGAACCCGTTTTGTTCCGTCCAAAGAGTTCCATCGTGCTTCGTATCGATGATGAGAAAAAGGAATACACACTTCCGGATACATGGTTGACGGAGCCGTTGGAATTATTGGATCTGGGACTGGAAAAACAGGAGGGAACAGATACCTTGCTTGTTCGCAGACATACCGCTTCAGATGCAGACGAGATGACACACTCTATTCGTTTAGAATAGTAGCTGATCGGACAAAACAGAGAACAGGAAGGTGAGAGACAGATGAATGTACAGAAACGTGAATTATTAAAACGTCAGTTAGAGCGACAGGCAAAGCTGTTTGCGTTGGAAGATGATACAGAAGAAACGGTTGTATCTATTCTGGCAACTTGTTCCGCATTATTACGGGAAGCGGAAAATGCTTTGACCGAGGAGATGACAGCAGAGACATTCGACAATATTTATCCCGGATACATTGGAATTTCAAAGAGAATGAATGCTTTTTATGTCACAAACAAAAGTATGTTTGACAAGAAAGAAACAGAAATGGTGGCGGGTATTCACGCTGCATTTGAGGAAGATATGCAGAAGATGATTCGTAACGTGGAAAACGCAAAAGATTCTTATGCTGAATTGTCTGCTTATCAGACAGAATTAAAGAGAATTCAGGATGCACTTCGTGAGGATGGATATGTCAACGTTGAAAGTTTTTCCAATAAGCTGGAAGCAATGAATCAGCAGTCAGAACAGTTAATGAAAGACTATGACCGTTTCCTGAAAAATGTCAGTCAGGATGTGGCAGAGCTGCAAAATAAAATCGAAACCAGAAGAAAGGCAGGGGGTGTATAAAGCTATGAAGATTCAGTTGCATGCGAAACGAGATGGAATAACAAAACTGGGACCTGGCACACGTTTTGTCGTGTGGACGCAGGGATGCCCCCGCAGCTGTCCGGGATGTATGACAGCGGCAAGTCAGCAGATGAATGGTGGTTTTTCCGCAGATACGAAACAGCTGGCAGAGGAGATTTTACAGTCCGGCAGACATGGACTGACAATCAGCGGAGGAGAGCCGTTTTTACAGGCGAAAGCACTGGCAGACTTAATTCAGGAAGTTCGAAAGAAAACAGATCTGGGCGTGATGATCTACACCGGATTTACCCTTGAAGAACTTCAGGAGGCAGATAACCCGGATTACAACTTGTTACTGGAACAATGTGACCTGCTGGTGGATGGTCCGTACATAGATGAATTAAACGATTCCAAAAACCTCAGAGGATCATCCAATCAGCGTGCCATTCCACTGACAGACCGATATGCAGAATACGCAAAACAGATTGGAACAAAGCCCGCAGAAATAGAAATGTTTTACGAGGAGGAAAAAATCAGAATCGTCGGAGTACCACCCAAAAATATGTTTAAAAAAGTAAAACAGATCGGATTTTAACCAGAGTACCACTCATTAGAAAAGGAGACAGAAATATGAGTTATTACGAGACAGCAGAACAGCGACAGATCAGAGAGCAGAGAAATAGAATTGAGAGACTGACAGCAGAATTGAATGGCACAAGCGCACAGCGTGATGCATTGAGAAGAGAAAGAGAGAATGTGTTACGCCGTGTACAGAGAGAAAACGAACGTCTGTCACGTCAGATTCGTCAGCAACAGCAGGCAGCCGACAGAAAAGTGAGTCAGATGAGTGCGGCAGTACAGCGTCTGGATGCACAGGTAAAAGAACGCGAGCGTTTACAGAATAACAAAATTGAGGCAATGCAGCGCCAGCACAGACAGCAGGTTCAGCGCCTGGAGACAGAACATCAGGAAGCGCAGCAGGAGCTTCAGGCAGAGATTGGCCGCAATCGTCGTGAAATGAGAAGAAGCATCTCACTGCTTCGTGAAGAAACAGATCAGAAAATCCGTGAACAGAAAGAAGAAGCTTCCCGTGCACTGGCTCAGGTAAGCAGCAAACTGGAAGGTCAGATCAATGAGGTAAACAGAACCGTCAATACACTTGCTCAGCAGATCGCAGAGCGTGAAATGGGAGACCGTGAACTGGCAGTATACTGGGCACAGGAAGCGGCACGCATGGTAACACAGATCCGTGAGACCTTTCAGCCTCAGTTGTTAGATGACCGCAAGATCGGACTTCTGGATCGCAAGATCCGTCAGGCAGGCGATGATGTAAAAGGCGGTCAATATCAGTCAGCAATTACCGCAGGACGCGAAGCCTTTTACGGTGCAATGGATATGAAAGAGGAGCTTGCACTGGCCGCGTTGGAGTGGAACTATCAATACAACAGTGTCCGCACGAGAGAGAGACAGCTTTTGGAAGCATTGGAGGAGGCAGAACAGAGAGTCTATGAGATTGATACAGAAGAGGGTACTTACCAGTACAACAACGGCATTGATTATTGGACGTTTGGACAGTTGACTATTTTGCGTAATCAGATTGCGACTGTCCGTGCTTCCTTAGAACATGCGGAGGAAATGAAACAGCCACAGCTTCAGGAGGCAGAGGAAGAACTTCATTCTTTGCAGGAACAGTTGTTGTTGCTTGAAAACGCAGCACACATCAATGTTGCGATGTCGGTAAGCCGTTATGAAACAGCTTCCAAGATAGGTGCTATTTTGGACGATAACTACGAGATGATGGATGCGGATGGTGAATTTTTTGCCAGAGAAGACCGCGAAGAATATCATGCACTCTTTCAGAATCCGGTCACCCGTGATCAGGTGGCAGTTGTGATCACACCAATTCCGGACGAGGGTGGCGTAGTGACGAATCACATTGAACTCATTGTTGGAAATGCCGACAACAATCCGGTGACAAGAGACCGCATTGCTCAGGAGGTCGCAGAAAAGCTCAGAAGCGCCGGTTTGGAGGGATGCTCTTTCTCCGCATGACTCCGGTCGTTATGGAGAGTCGTACACCACAGGAAGTAGCAAGAGTGAGTGATATGACAGCTGTTGGAGCGTGGCGATGAGAAAGTGAGAGCGACGCAAACCGGTGGGAGCAGTGCAGACAGATGCTGTGACATACACGTGTAAGACGTACACAGAAAACACCTGTAACTTCTGCCAAGTAAGCGAAACAATATACGGATGAGAAGGATTCGATAGAGAAGGAGATGGACAATTGGCAAATAACGAGTTATTTTTCGGCTGAAAATTCATGGAAACGTCTGATTTTTTATTACCGGCAAGACGGCAGACGAGTTTTATATGGACAGCGGCATAAAAATGAACATTGAGCAGGCAATCTGGCAGGAACTCAAAAGAAACGGATATGAACGTATTGTATTTTTGATAATGATCAGAAGTTATATTGTTATGATGATGAATCCTTTAAATTATTAACCAAGACGACGAAGGAAGACAGTCTAGGCAAAGCAAATGCAGGTGTTTCGGCAGAACCGCGCCTCCAAAAAGGATTAAGACGTGGACGGAATGCACATCGTATGGGGAGTGCTGCAGCAGATACCACGCCACCGTCCGATATGCCACAGGAAGGTGCTGTACAGCAGGAGCCGGCGGATACAGCAGTTGAAAACCAGAGCTGGAAAGTCGGTGCACATTCCGGAGTGTTGGTAAAAAACGCCGATGGAGGACCATTGCATCTTGGAATGACAGATAACACCTTTGTGAAACGTCAGATGGATGCTTACATGTATAATGCGGCAATCAAAACCGCAGTTGTGATCAACGATCCGACCACATTTTTGCAGGAGTTTGGTTCCGATCCACTGCATTCTCTTACCGCAGGTTATGAGCGTCTTGGAAGTGAAAATCAGAACATCATGATATTTATTTATACAGATAACGATCTGGCGAGTATTTATGAAGTGAAAAAAATGGTCGAAGAAAATAAAGATGCATTAAATAATATTATCAACATTCCTTCTCCGAATGCGATCGAGCTGAAAAATATGCTCATGTATATGAAGATTAATTATGGATTGAAGATTCGCCTCAGTGAGCTGACCGAAGTTGCAGTGGCACTTTATCAGGCATTGCAGTTAAGTGAGCAGCCGGTTCGTATCAAGGAACTGTATACAAGACTTCGCGGATTTGAAAAGGAAAAATTGCTGGATAAAGACAGTTGTTATGAATTGCTTGGTACAAAGAAACCAGAATCAGCAAAAGAACAGCTCACCAAACTTATTGGTATGGCAATGGTCAAAAAAAAGTTGGCGTCCTATGAAACAAAAGACCGTTCACCATTAGCAGCACTACCATATCTGACGGTATCCAGATTGCAGCCGGATTTGGACGATCCGGATGAGAAAAAGGAAGAAGAAATACTGCATGTTGTGCTTACCGGCCCTCCGGGGGGTTGGAAAGACAACGGTGGCAAAATTGCTTGGTCAGTTATTTTTTTGAAATGGGATATTTAAAAAGTGGACATGTAGTGGAAACAGATCGTTCCGAACTTGTCGGTGGCTATATCGGACAAACAGCACTTCTGGTAAGACAGAAAGTGGAAGAAGCGATGGGAGGTGTGCTTTTTATTGATGAGGTTTATGCCCTCAAACGTGCGGGTAACAGCGAAGCAGACTACGGTCAGG
>ENA-OPYX01001171-OPYX01001171.1-human-gut-metagenome-genome-assembly--contig:-NODE-1171-length-14451-cov-4.074141_pt1 | contig 14451 bp, 14 predicted proteins | sample MGYA00242639_ERZ504486 | MGnify/ENA primary metagenome ERZ504486 (study PRJEB26092, sample SAMD00036296) | human gut metagenome | host: Homo sapiens | study: EMG produced TPA metagenomics assembly of... | reverse complement strand
CGCTGCCGTAAAGAAAATACAGAAGGCCCGATATGCCGAAATGGTCCTTCATGAAATGTGGTGTGTGGCAAATCTCCGTATCAAGTCGGTCGAAATACAGGGAGACAGTGCCGCCGTGCGTTTCCATCATCCTGAAAGCCGCATCCAGTTCGAACACCCGTGGCCGCGTCCTATGGTGACCAAGGATGGTCACAACTCGGCTTTCTATCTGACCAATGCCATGGAATTGCTGGATGAACCCGGCGAGTGGTATCACGACATTGAAAGCCGTAAAATATATTATTATCCTCGGAAAGGAGAGAAGATAAGCAAAGCCGTAGTTCCCGGCATCGAAACGTTGGTATGGGTGGAAGGAACGATAGACCGTCCGGTAAAGCACATCCGTTTTGACAATATTGCTTTCCAATATACCACCTGGATGCGTCCCTCTTTGCAAGGTCATGTTCCTCTTCAGGCAGGTATGTACATGACAGACGGGTATAAAATCCGTCCTTCTATGATTCGTAAGAACAATCATAAGCTGGATAATCAAGGTTGGTTGGGCCGTCCGGCATCGGCAGTCGTAGTCAAGGCTGCCTGGAATATTGATTTCGAGAAGTGCCGTTTCCAGCATTTGGGCTCTACAGGCATTGATTATGAATGGGCCACCGATGGAGGACATATAAACGGCTGTCTGTTCCGTGATATTGCCGGGAACGGTATTGTAGCGGGCAGTTTCAGCCCTGCCGCTCACGAAACTCATCTTCCATACGATCCTGCCGACCGTCGTGAGGTCTGTACCGGACTGACCATTTCCAACAACTACATCAACGATGTGACCAATGAAGACTGGGGCACCTTGGGTATTTGCGCCGGTTATGTCAGTGATATCAATATCGAGCACAATGAAATCAGTGATGTATCCTATTCAGGCATCAGTCTGGGATGGGGATGGACACGTACAGTAAACTGTATGCGCAATAACCGCGTGCACGCCAATCTGATTCATCACTATGCCAAGCACATGTATGATGTAGCCGGTATTTATACATTAGGTTCACAACCCCATAGCTGGATTACGGAAAATTGCGTTTCTAACATTTTTTCACCCGGTTATGCACATGATCCCAATCATTGGTTCTATCTTTACACCGACGAAGGATCTTCATTTATCACCGTCAAGGACAACTGGACGGAAGGAGAGAAGTTCCTGAAGAACGCCAACGGTCCGGGCAATACATGGGAAAACAATGGTCCGATGGTGAACGACAGCATCAAGGCAAATGCCGGACTGACAAAGGAATATATCTATTTGAAGGAAAAATAAAACGTGATACCATTATGAAAAAACAGACTTGCCACTTTAGTCGGAGCACTTGCATTGAGTGCCGCCGCCTCCGCCCAGACCTGGATCTGGTATCCGGTGATTATGAGATATGGCTGGGCAACCGGATGAACAACCGCCGTACGGAACGCGGTGCTTTTTTCCCTCCCTTCTGGAAAACGGACAGCCATTATGTGGTAGTGGAATTCAGCAAGAAATTGGATCTGGCGGAACCGGAAGAAATCTTCATTGCCGCCGAAGGAAAATACAATGTGAAATTGGACGGCAAACTGCAATTCGGTATGCCCTCCACCTTGAAACTCCCCGCAGGAAAACACAGTCTGAACATCAAAGTGTGGAATCAGTCCACTCCCCCCACTATTTACGTGAAAGGAAAAACCGTAAATACGGACAAGACCTGGAAAGTAACCTACGAAGACAAGGAATGGATAGACGAAAGCGGAAAAGCCAGTGATACTTCTGCCACCGTTTATATGGATGCAGGGTGTTGGAACTTTGACGGAGCCACCCAACTGCCTTCCAAGTTTTCATTGGCCAGAAAACCGATGAAAGCAGTTTCCTCCACTCCCCGGAAAGAAGGGGTATTGTACGACTTCGGAAAAGAAACCTTTGGTTATATCACTCTGAAAGAGGTAAAGGGAAAAGGAACGATCCATATCTATTACGGTGAAAGTCCTGAAGAAGCCTTGGATACGGAATATTGCGAAACATTGGACAAATTGCTGGCAGAGCCGGGGCAGATAACCGATCTGGCCATCCGGAATACACGGAAACTATACGATGAATACACGTTGGACAACAGCAAGGCCTTCCGTTATGTCTATGTCACTTGCGATCCGGGAGTAACGATACAGGACGTTTCCATGCAATACGAATACCTGCCCGAAGAGTACCGGGGCTCATTCAAATGCAATGACGAAGAGCTGAACCGCATTTGGGAAGTAGGAGCATACACCATGCACCTTACTACCCGTGAATTCTTTATCGACGGCATCAAGCGCGACCGTTGGGTATGGAGTGGCGATGCCATCCAGAGTTATCTGATGAACTACTATCTGTTCTTCGATAATGAAACCGTGAAACGTACCATTTGGCTGCTTCGTGGAAAAGACCCTGTGACCAGCCACAGCAATACCATTATGGACTACACCTTCTATTGGTTCCTCAGTATTTACGATTACTATATGTATTCCGGTGACAAAGACTTTGTAACCCAACTCTATCCGCGTATGCAAAGCATGATGGACTATGTATTGGGACGCACCAATGCCAACGGTATGGTGGAAGGCATGACCGGTGACTGGGTATTCGTAGACTGGGCAGACGGTTATCTGGACAAGAAAGGCGAACTCTCCTTTGAGCAAGTCTTGTTCTGCAAGAGTTTGGAAACCATGGCGCTTTGTGCCGGTCTGGCCGGCAATACGGCAGACAAAACCAAGTATGAGAAACTGGCTTCCGCTTTACGTTCCAAGCTGGAACCCGCTTTCTGGAATGAGCAGAAACAGGCGATGGTACACAACCGCGTTCAGGGAAAGCAGAGTGAGTCCGTTACCCGCTACGCCAATATGTTCTCTGTCTTCTTCAATTATCTGAATTCCGATAAACAGCAGACCATCAAACACACCGTATTGCAGAATGACAGTATATTGAAAATCACCACTCCTTATATGCGTTTCTATGAACTGGAAGCACTGTGCGCCTTGGGCGAACAAGAATCGGTGATGAAAGAAATGAAAGCCTATTGGGGCGGTATGTTGAAAGAAGGAGCTACCAGTTTCTGGGAGAAATACAATCCCGAAGAAACAGGTACCCGGCATCTGGCCATGTACGGACGTCCATACGGCAAAAGCCTCTGCCATGCATGGGGAGCCAGCCCCATCTATTTGCTGGGCAAATACTATCTGGGAGTAAAACCCACCAAACCCGGTTACGAGGAATACTCCGTCACCCCTTGTCTGGGCGGCTTGAAATGGATGGAAGGAACCGTGCCCACTCCATACGGCAATATCCATATCTATATGGATAAGAAAGAGATCCGTATCAAGTCCGACGGCGGAAAGGGAGTGCTGAACATTCCAACCCGGAAAGGAATGAAAGCCATGACCATAGAACCCGGAGAAGAACAAGTATTCAAATACTAATGGAATAGATCAAAAAAAGGTGATACCTACCTTCCCAGGCGGGTATCACCAACACTGTTTCGTAAGTTCCCGTTATCCGCTGATAACAGTACTTACCTCTGATCTAACATTAGTTTTCTTATGGGCTTCCGCCTGTATCACTACATTAGGAAGCGGAGATTCTACATCTTGGAAAAAAGTATCTTCCAAAAGCTTCGCTTTTTAGTCTCTTCTTTATTACCTGAACTTTGATAAATATCTTCGTATCCCCATTTGTCATGGATCATTCTGTAAATCATCCCCATTCGGGCAGTCCTCCCAGATTACGGTCATCAATAAACAAATCCGCCTTCAGTTTTCTGGAGTAATGATTACTTTCCAGGGTTTCTTCCGCATAATTGCTGTTTACGGCATAAAACTCCAGTCCACGCTCCCGGCAGAAATCCACTGCCTCCTGTAATAATTTACCTTCCCGCACACTCCACAGAATAAGGCGATGCCGTTCCTGTTGTAGTTTTTTCAGCGTTTCTATGGCAAAGGGTAGTTCCCTGCCTATTTCGGGATATTTATGCTCCACTATTGTGCCGTCAAAGTCAACTGCTATAATCATTCCTTATGCTTTCGAAAATTCTTTAATACGCTGCTCCTCTGCCAGTTTGCATATCAGCAGGGTTCCCTCTTTCTCGGCTATGATATATCCGTCCAGTCCTTGTATCACCGCTTGTTTCAAATGCGGTGTGTGTACAATGCAGTTATTACATTCATACAATCGGATATTTTCGCCTACGATGGCATTGTTCCGGTTATCTTTGGGCAGCAAGGAATGTAATGAGCCCCAACTGCCCAGATCAGACCATCCGAACTCTGCCGGCAATACATAAATCCGTTCCGCTTTTTCCATTACGGCATAATCTATGGATATACTTTCACAAGTAGGGAACAGCTCTTCTATGGTTTCTTTTTCCCTTTCGGTATAGAACTCCGGATAAATCCTGTCGAACACCTCGGCGATGCCCGGTGCATAACGGCGTATAGCCTCTTCTATGGTTTTTACATTCCATACAAAAATCCCTGCATTCCAGAAATAATTCCCGGCGTCCACATATTGCTGTGCCGTTTTCAAATCCGGTTTCTCTTTGAATTCATCCACTTTCCTTATATCCTGATCCACCTCTTCTCCTGCGGCTATATATCCGTATCCCGTTTCCGGACGGCAAGGTTTGATACCTATGGTTACAATGCCCTTGCTTTGCATCTGTCATCAGCAGTGCCTTGGCTATCGCCCGGCGGAATTCATCCGTATTGATAACCAATGCATCCGCAGGAGTCACTACGATATTGGCGTGCGGGTGGTGTTTCTTGATTTTCCAGCAAGCGTATGTGATGCAGGGGGCCGTGTTACGTGCAACCGGCTCCGTCAGTATATGATGAGGCGGCACAGATGGCAATTGTTTCCTTACCGTCTCCTTATACTTATCCGAAGTCACTATCCATATATTATCCGGAATGCACAACCCTTGAAAGCGTTCCACTGTCAGTTGTATCAGGCTTTTGCCACATCCCGTCACATCAATGAACTGTTTGGGACATTCCGGCGTACTCATGGGCCAGAAGCGGCTTCCTATGCCGCCTGCCATGATAACGATATGAGTTTCCATAACACGTATGCTTTTTATTTCTTTTTATATTCCAGATACCATTGGTACATCTTGTGCACCCCTTCCTCTATGTCTATTTTGTGATGCCATCCCAGTTCATGCAATTTGGTCACATCAGTCAGTTTGCGCATGGTTCCGTCCGGTTTCTCCGGATTGAATGTAATGCTGCCTTTATATCCCGTTTCCTTTACTATCAGATGCGCCAGACCGGCGATGGAGATTTCTTTTCCCGTGCCGATGTTGATGTGGCAGTTGCGTATCTCTTTTGTGCCGGGACGGTAAGTATCTTTAAAGTCCACATGCTCCATGATGAAAACACTGGCATCCGCCATCTCCTCACTCCATAAGAATTCGCGCAGCGGCGTGCCTGTTCCCCACAGTTCCACCCCATCCTTGCTGATGCCGTAGCTTTTCAGGACAGCCAGTATCTCCTCTGTTCTGCTCTCCCCGTTTATACCTTCCACCGGGCGCATATCCAGATCATAGCGTATGTTCTCCCAGTCACCCTCGTTCAGGCATTTGGCAAGATGTATTTTCCTGATCATGGCAGGCAGTACATGGCTGCGTTCCAGGTCAAAGTTATCATTGGGGCCATACAGGTTCGTAGGCATTACAGCGATATAGTTGGTACCATATTGCAGGTTGAAACTCTCGCACATTTTCAGCCCCGCTATTTTGGCGATGGCGTATGGCTCATTCGTATATTCCAGCGGGGAGGTGAGGAGAGCATCCTCCTTCATCGGCTGCTGTGCATCTCTGGGATAAATGCAGGTACTTCCCAGAAACAATAATTTCTTCACTCCGTGACGGAAGCTTTCCCCTATCACGTTCTGTTGTATTTGCAGGTTCTTGTAGATAAAGTCCGCCCTGTATGTGCTGTTTGCCATGATACCTCCCACGTGGGCGGCGGCAAGGATTACATATTCCGGTCTTTCTTGGTCAAAGAAGTCCTTTACGGCAACTCCGTCCAGCAAGTCCAGTTCCTTGTGGCTTCTGCCGGTCAGGTTGGTGTAGCCCTTTTCTTGCAGGTTACGCCAAATAGCGGAGCCCACGAGTCCGTGGTGCCCTGCTATATAAATTTTGGCTGATTTCTCCATTGAAATTCTTGACTAATGATTTAACAGCTTGCTTTGAGATGAAGTTTCTTCACGAATTTCATATCGTGTTTCACCATGATTTTCACCAGTTCCTCGAATGAAGTCTTGCGGGGATTCCATCCCAGTAACGTTTTGGCTTTGGTAGGATCTCCCAGTAATTGTTCCACCTCTGCCGGGCGGAAATATTTGGGATCCACCTCTACCAGCACCTTGCCTGTAGCTGTGTCAATACCCTTCTCGTTCACACCTTCACCTTCCCAGTGCAAGTCGATGCCCACTTCCTTGAAAGCAAGGGTGGCAAATTCGCGTACAGTGTGATATTCTCCGGTGGCGATAACAAAGTCTTCGGGCGTATCGTGTTGCAGAATCAGCCACATACATTCCACATAGTCTTTGGCATATCCCCAGTCGCGCAGGGAATTCAGATTCCCCAAGTACAGTTTATCTTGGAATCCTTGTGCGATGCGTGCCGCCGCCAGGGTAATTTTCCGGGTAACAAAAGTTTCGCCCCGGCGTTCACTTTCGTGATTGAACAAAATACCGTTTACGGCAAACATACCATAGCTTTCGCGGTAATTCTTGGTTATCCAGAAACCATATTGCTTGGCTACTCCGTATGGAGAACGGGGATAGAAAGGAGTAGTCTCTTTCTGAGGAACTTCCTGCACCAGTCCGAAAAGTTCCGAAGTAGATGCCTGATAAATCTTGGTTTTCTTTTCCAGCCCCAATATACGTACCGCCTCCAGCATGCGCAGCGTACCTACCGCATCCGCTTCCGCTGTGTATTCGGGCACGTCGAAGCTTACTTTTACATGGCTTTGTGCGGCCAGATTATAAATCTCGTCAGGTTGTACGGACTGTATGATACGTATCAGTGAGCTACTGTCCGTCATATCCCCCCAATGCAGGTTCACCAGTCGGTTCTGCTTCATATCCCGTACCCATTCGTCCAGATACAGATGTTCTATACGTGCAGTGTTAAATGAAGAAGAACGTCTCAGGATACCATGTACCTCGTATCCTTTTTCTATCAGGAACTCGGCCAGGAACGAACCGTCCTGTCCTGTGATACCTGAAATCAATGCTACTTTTTTACTCATATTTTGTATTATTCTAGAAAAAATGTTTTATACCATGACCTGTCTTCATGCATACTTGCATTTGGACCGGTATAAATAATTCTTATTCTTTTTTATTTGCGGCGTCAGGTTGTATCAGGCTCTCTTCCTCTGCTTCCGGTATTTCACTCCACGGCAGTCTGGCCTCAATGAATTGTGGAATCTTTGAAAGAATTTTGCCTTTCAGTGCCGAGATGGGTTTTATGCCGTGACTTTTATACATTCTCAAGTCCTCCGCCCATTTCAGTTTGCTTTTTCCCGCATCGGTAGAAAGCCCCCCCATTCTCATTTTCACGATGTATTTGTTCAGGTAATATACTTTCAGGTCGGCTTCATACAGATAGCGCACCAGCAAATCCGAGTCGGCGGCTATCTTATAACTTTCGTTGTAAAGCCCCCATTTATCCATACACTCCTTCTTTATATAGACAGTGGGGTGGAGTGGGAGCCATCCGTTTTTCACATTCTCTTTACTGTATCGTCCGCTTATCCAGTTTCGTATCATCAGGTTGGTGTCGTCATAATCTACAAAGACCCCGTTGCCGTATATCATATCCGCATCTTGTTCCTCGAATGTTTTCACTATGTCGGAGATGGTGTGAGATGAGAACAGGAAATCATCGGAGTGAATCAGACCGATAATATCTCCTGTTGCTGCACGTATTCCTTTGTTGATCGCTTCATACATACCTTTATCCGGCTCGGAGATAATTGTATCTATCCCGTTTTTATATTCATTGATGACAGCCAGCGAGTTATCTTTCGACGCTCCGTCCACCACAATGTATTCTATGTAAGGATAATCCTGTTCCAGCACACTTTCTATTGCTCCACGAATGGTGGCTTCCCGGTTGTAGCAGGAAGTGATAATTGAAACTTTCATAATGTTGATGCTTTTATAATGTAAGTGGTTATTTATCTAAATACGTTTCTTTTATGAATGCCTTGATTCTCTTGTCATTCCATCCAAAGCGTTTTTTTATTTCATAAATTTTGGCATCTACCAGGAAACGATACCAGAAACCTTGTAAAAAGTGCCATATAAAGCCCTCTTTTCCATCCAGAAATCCCCCTTTCAGAATGTAGCGTATATTGAAATTGATAAATGGCCGTAAGAATAGCGGTGCTTTTATATATTTCACTTTCAGCCACCGTTTACGCTGTTCCTCTGTACCCCAAAACTTGGCCTGTACTTCTTTGCCTCTGTCGTCCAGTCCGTATTCCATCATCAGCATATCCGCCATTTCCCGTGTAGCATATCCATTGTGCTTTTCTGTCCACCAGGTCAGATCATTCAAATTGGCGTCCACTTGATTCCCCTCTTCCACTGTGATTGTTGTTCCACTGAAGATGCGGATATGTTCATCCATCCATCGGTTTTCACACTCCCCATGTCCTCTTCGCCATACTTTCAGGTGGTAAGACGGATACCATCCCCCGTGTAGCAGAGGCTTTCCCATAAAATCTATACGCTTGCGGACGTATACTCCATTTACCTCATTGTTACATTCCGCCAATGCTTTTTTCATGGCAGGTCCCAAGTTACCCTCCAAAAACTCATCAGCGTCAATGCGCCATATCCATTCTGTTGTAATGGGACAATTCTTCAGCCCCCAGTTGAACTGTGTCGCATAGTTTTTCCAAGGATTTTGGTAAACTTGCGCTCCTGCTTCTTTCGCAATTTCTACAGTTCGGTCCTTGCTGAAAGAATCGATGACGAATATTTCCTCACAGATATTTTTTAAGTGAGTTGATACAACGGGATATATGTTTCTCTTCGTTGTATGTAAGAATGATGGCAGCTATGGAATTATTCATTTTTCAAAATTCTTTTTTTATATATTTAGCCGGATTTCCTGCATAAACTCCCCACGGCTCTGCATCCTTTTACCATTACTGTACCCTGCGCTATCACAGCACCTTCCCCAATCTCTATATCAGGACCGATGAATGTATTAGCGCAAATCCATGTTTGATTGCCGATACGGATTTCGGGACGTAGTAGGGGAAGAGCCGGATCGGTATAGTCATGTGTGCCTGCACATACATGGACCCGATGGCTGACGGTAGCTTTTTCTCCTATTGTTACTTTACCTAAATTATAGATCAGGGTTTCTTCTCCAATGGCACTCCAATCGCCTATTTCCAGATTCCACGGGAACCAGATAACAGTGGAGGAGTATATATGGACATGTTTTCCTATTTTAGCTCCGAATAGGCGTAGTATCGTATTTCTATATCCGAAAGCTATACGGGGAGAATTACGGAAAAAGAATTTTCCGAATGTCCACAGTATACGTTTTACATAGACCCATTTGGAGTAGTTCAGATGATTGCGGTTTTCTGCTATGTTGAGTTCCATGTTTATAGTTTTAGTATACAAACTCTGGCTTTTCTTCTTCTTTTAATATCCATTTGTATAATCTCTTCATTTTCGTAGCTACAGCTTCTACACTATAGTGTCTTTCCATTAATTCACGTCCTCTTTCTCCCATATCTTTTAATTTCTTATGAGGAGTGTTAATGGCTTGCTGAATTGCTTCTGTTATTGAGTCTTGATTATATGTGACCCACCAACCGCACTGATAACTTTTTAATTCTTCCCATGGAGAACCAGTTGTTGCTATGCAGGGTATTTTTCTAACTAATCCTTCTAGTATTACGTTACCTAAATTTTCAAATTCGCTAGGCATAACTAGAACTGAACATGAAGCTAAGGCCTCATCTTTTTCTTTTCCATTTAGGAAACCTGTAAAACGTATTGTGCCATACTTTATTTGATTGGCTAATTTGTGAAGTTCTTCCATGTATTCTTTATCTCCATCTCCTATGATAAGTAGTTCTTTGTCTTTCATTTCTTCACCCAGATTAATACATGCTTGTATTAATCCTTGTATGTTTTTTCTGCGAGAAATACGGCCAAGATATCCTAGACGAAATTTTTCGTCTTGTTTATAGCATGGATATTTCTTGATTTCTACAGGATTAGGAATAATGCCAATTGGAGAAGTAATTCCAAGTTTGCGACAGTGATGTAATTCATCCATACATGTTACATGTATACATGCAGCATTGTTGAGATCTTGAAGCAATCGTAGTTTTAGTGATAATTTTTTAAACATGGTATTGCTTTTTGCTATATCTTGAGGATAAAGCATTCCTCGTGGGGTAATGAGATATGGCTTTCCTATTTGTTGTGCAGTGTCAACTAATGCATAAGTTGGCCATTGCCATACTCCTTGAGCATGATAAATATCATATTTACCAAGTTTTAAGATATCATTTTTATAGCTTGGAGTGTAACAGAATTTGTGTTCCCAAGGAGATTTGGTATAATGAACAGGCACTTCCTCACCTCTTAATATGTCATTTTTTGTAAGAGGAAACTGAATAATTTCTGCATCTATTCCTTGTTGTCTAAGTCCCAATAATGTAAAATATGTACTCATTGCAGGACCGCCAGCTGTAGCTGCTAATGTTCCAACATGTAAAACTTTCATTTTATCAAAGTTCTTTGTTTTTTATCATATAGAGATAATATGTAAATATTGTATTTGTAAAATACACGCTAGATATCGTAAAATCTTAAATTGTATCTGCATGATTATAACTTTTTAATATTGACGGATCATTTCATCTATAACACGAGAAACAGCAATATTGGGATTATAAATATCATTGGCGATTTTAAGTGATATTAAACTTGCATTTTTCATCCATGCTTGATCTGCATTAAGAATTTTTTTCTATTTTTCTTATCGCATTTGTAGAATCATTATAGTCAAATACACACCCATTTTCAGATTGGATAACTTCAGGGTAGTTACCAACGTGAATAGAAACTATTAAAGGAAGTCCTGACCATAATGCTTCTATGCAAGTTAGTGGATTAGGATCTGATAAAGATGGAAGAGCAAATATGTCAGCTATAGAAAATAGTTCTAACATTTCATGTTGCTGTTGAAAGCCAAGTAAGCGGACATCAACCGAAGATTGTTTTATAGCTGATTCTATTTCTTCTTTATAGGGTCCTGTTCCTGGTATTACAACTGTGAATTTTTCTATACCATTGCAATGAGATAAAAGATTTATGAATTTGTCTATACCTTTTTCTTTGGATAGTCGAGCAGGTATGATGATACATTTTTTTTCTATTTTCCATTTCTTTTTTAATGTGTTTTTTTCTTCTATTGTACAGGTATGAGCTTTAGAATAGAGAGTATTATCGACAAGGTTAGGAAGAAAAAACAAATCTTTAGGAGTAGTAGAATAATGATCGCAAAAATCTTTAGACATACTACCGCTATACCAAAAGCCATCTATTTTGGAAAAAAAAACTATTCCTTATTTTTTCTCTGATTTTCAGTATTAGTTTGTTGTAATTTCTTAATTCATTAAAATGAGCTTCGTTCCAATAGAGTAATTTGTATTTATATTTTCTTTTATATGAACATACTATCCAATTTGTAAGATACATATAACTACCAGCCATAATAACGACGTCCGGTTTATATATTTTCAATTGTTTTTTAATTTCAATATTTAAGTGATTATTGATAGGAAAAGTTATATGTATGTCTTTCATTAAATGAGCGAATGGTATTTTTAAGGAATTATAATCCCAATTACGCTTTGGCTCAATTTTCGTCATAAGTAAAACTTTAAAATCTATTCCTTTAGATTCACATATTTGATGAAATTTGGAATAAAAAATTTTCCGGTAAGGTGTTAAGTGGTTAGTCACCAATAATATTTTTCTCATAAAACTCTATGTATTTTTTAGCAATTGTTTTAAGATCATATTTTTTTATATTATCTAGGCCTTCTTGAATTCGTTCATTTCTTACTTTTTCATCTTTTATTATTTTTAATATTGTATTTTCTATTTCTTTTACTTTAATAGGATTGACTAAATATCCTCCAGTTCCACATATTGATGCCATTGGTTCAATATTGCTGGTTATAATACTACGTCCCATTGCTTGAGCCTCAAGAATAGGTAATCCGAAACCTTCTGTAAGAGAAGCAAAAAATACAATGTCACATTCTGAATAGAGTTCTTTTAATTTTGTATTAGAAATATCATAATATTCATTGAACTTAATATTATAGGTATGTAGTAGTTCAAGATTTGAATGTGAAATTTTGCCAACGATATTAATGGTACATTCTATATTTTTTACTGCTAATATGAGATTTTTTAAATTTTTATGAGTTCCAGAACCTATTTGAAGGATTTTAGGTGTTGCAGAGAACTTATGAGGTGTATATGTATAATTATGAATTAGTGGATTAGAAATAACATAAAGTTTTTTTGCATTTATTCCTAAATAATTGATTAAATCATTTTTTGTGAGTTCACTAATACAAGAAACACGCTTTAGAAAACGTATTGGTAGCTTAAAGTATAAATATTTACGTATCAAATTTTTTATTGGTTCATGATGATTTTTTATCATTCCTATATCATGAATTGTCATTGTGGTTTTATTGTAAGGAAGGAATAATGAAAACCAATATATATCACCAGTGATGTGGTAAATATCTGCTTTTGCCTTATATACATTTATTATATCTAAAAATGTATTTCCAGTAAGATAATAAGATTCAATGGTTAAACCAAAAGACATAATAGTTTGGGATATTGCGGAAAATAATTGTTCTATACTATGTCTGCTGGGTAATGGCTTTCTGTAGATATATAGGACTTTAATCATTTTCTTCTAGTGCCTTACGTAAGTATTCTATATAACCTTTACCAAATTTTATGTCAGGTTCCATATAATTACCTTCTCCCCATTCATTCCATGATTTAAGGAAGATAATTTTATGAGACTCTTTTTTATTTTTTACCATGGATAAAACTTTTTTTACATGGGTGTAAAATTTCTGTGGAGTTGAATTGTTGATTATAAGACCTGTTTTTTTACTTCTTGGGCTATGATCCCAATTTAGGATAAATAGCAGGGAATACATCTTCTCGTTTGTCAATATCTTCTGAATAATATTGAATTTCTTTGTCATATGAAGCAATTCGTGTACAGCCATTATATTTTAAATAGCCAATTAAGTGTCTAGTCAATCTTTTTATTTTTTGATTCTTTTAAAATTGAATTACCAAGTCGTCCTATGGTAATAGCATTAAACCCTTTATTTAAAAGTAAATTGATTTATTTTCCATATACTCTGCTAAGTTAGACGCCCAACAAAATAAATACCGGGAAAATCCATGTTCTTGAGCCATCTGGTTCCATATTGTAATAATTTCTGTAGGAAGTAAGATGGCTCTATGTATGAATACAAGTGGACAATTATCTATGAGTATATAACGTTTATCCTTAAATGCTGGAAGTAATTTGTTAAAATGTGCTTTGTAGTCTTCTAGACCTTCATATTTTTGTTCAATAAGAAGTTTTCCGCCTTTTAATGTTCCATCTGCATTCCATTGTTTATTTAGCCAAGACTCATTTGCCCACCCAATACAAAAAGGAAAATCAGGAACTCCTGATGAAACAACTTCGTTAAATGGGCGTTCCATGAGTTCCTTGTTTTTACCAAACCAATAATGCCAATAGCAAAATCCATAAACACCTGCTTCCTGTGCTAGTTTTATTTGTTCTTCTCTTGATTCTGGTAAACGTAAATCATAAAAGCCAAGATCTTTGGGTATTTTAGGTTGGTAATGTCCTTTGAACAAAGGCTGGGCTGTTGTTACATTTGTCCATTTCTGTAAATCCTGCTCCCCACCATTCATTATTTTCTTTGAAGGGATGGTACTGGGGAAGATAAAAAGCAATAATTTTGGTATTCATATTTTGATTTCTACAATAGAGTTACTATTTTAACATAGATGAGTCTTATTATATTGCCAATGATGAGAGAATATATAAAACCAATCCATCCGCTTAGACCACCACCTACACCGAAAAGGAACATAATAAAATAAATTTGAACTAATCCAATTATAGATATAATAGAACCATTTTTTTTCTTGTAGGTGAGGGAATCTAGTATATAAAAAAGTAGTTTTGATATAATAAAAGCGAAAATAAAATACCAATAATGGAAACATGAAATACCAAGTCCAACGTCACCTCCAACTTTGAATCCTTGAGCTAATGTATTTGTGCATAG
>ENA-OPYX01001170-OPYX01001170.1-human-gut-metagenome-genome-assembly--contig:-NODE-1170-length-14461-cov-15.061323_pt1 | contig 14461 bp, 18 predicted proteins | sample MGYA00242639_ERZ504486 | MGnify/ENA primary metagenome ERZ504486 (study PRJEB26092, sample SAMD00036296) | human gut metagenome | host: Homo sapiens | study: EMG produced TPA metagenomics assembly of... | reverse complement strand
GATATGGAAAAAGGGGGAACTTTCAGAAACGTATGATTATCTTTCGGAGAGAGAACAAAAGATATATCCAAGATTAAACAGATCAGCAAAATAGTTTTTTCAGAAAGCGGAAATTATCTGGCAATATCAAATCATGGAATACCCTAAATGATTGAGGACGAACAAAGTAAAATGATTTCTATTTATGATATGAAAAATGGAGAAATTATTCAGAAGTTTGGAACGAAAAGTGTTTTAGATCTTTGTTTTATAGATGAAGATGCAGTTGCTTCGGTAGAATATAGCTTAAATTTATCGCTAGGTTATAATAGCTGGGAAATGCAGGAAAATATTTATAGCCTAAAAGATGGAAAGAGCTTGTGGCAAAGCCAAAAGACGAGAATAACAGATACAATAGCAGTAGATAACCCAGCAGCTTTTTGTAAATATATTAGTAAGGTTAATACAGATACGAATGGAGAAAAGGCAGAAGTAATTGGATTTAGCTGTGAAGGAAATTTGACATTGGTAAGAAAAGGCGATTGGGATATTCTATTTCAGAGAGAGTTTGAATATGATATTGTGGAAATTCAAAAGATAGATGACAATAATATTTTGGTTGGACTTAATAATGGAACTGTTTATCGTGTTATGGATTGTGGTCTTTGGAGTAAGATGTTGGTTGTAGATGCTGATATTAGTGAAGAATATTACAATGCAAAGAAAGATAAAATTGTTCAGCTAAAGTCACATGACTTAGTGTTCTCAAAAAAGATATTTGATGAATCTATGAAAAAAGAGGGAACAAAACGACCGAAATTCGGAAATGATGTAACCAATAATGAAGGAGAAAAAGTAGTTGGAACAAAGTACAGGGCAGAAGTTGAAGGTGATTCAATCATTATAACGGACAGAAAAACGAAAGAAACCGTTTTGACAATTCCCATGTATCAGGCAGAAGAGATGGTTTACGGATTTTTTAATAATGATGAACAATTTTTGGTATATAATGAACAGTATGAGGAAATTGTAGTCTGGGATATGGAAACAGGAAGTATTTTAAAACAGCAAGAACTGGATTTGGAATCCCAGGATAAAACACAAATCATTATAGACGAAGATTTGCATCTTTTTGCATTAAATCTTGAATATGGAAACATATCGTTTACGGCTGAAGAAACACCACATAATACATTAGATCTTTTTTATTACGATGATGAGTTTAATATTTATCGGTATGCAAGTATTCCTTATGGGGATATTGATTTCAAAAATAAGAAACTATATGTAAGAGATGGGCAGGATTATTATTCGACATGGATTTACAGTTATGATGAACTGATTGAAAGGGCAGAAAAAATTTTAAAAGAAAAATAGAATTAATAGTGGCGAAAAGTGATAGTGACGGAGTTTTCTGGTTTGGCAGAAAACTCCGTTTTTGTGGTGCAGAATTTCAGCAAGGAGTTTCAAAATTTGAAAAAGATGGGAGAGCTGAAATTGGGAGAAGATGGTTTAATAAAGATAGAAAGTGAAGAGAAAAATCAAAAGAAAACGAGGGAGAATTATCATGAAAAAAAGAATTTTAACATTAGCAGTTTTAGCAATGGTATTTACAAGTGGATGTTCAAGTAACAGCGACATGAAAGCTCTTGAAGGAACCTGGATGGGAGAAGAAGGTGGTATTGTTTTTTATGAACCAATGGAAAAAAATGGGTTTTCTGGTTCAGCTACGATTATTGATGATGGAGATTCTAAAGATGGTGAATATGAGATAGATGATAAAGCGAAAAGATTAAATCTTAGTTATAGTGATGGATGGGGCACTCCGGTAACTGCGATGTATACTTACGATTTAAGTGGTAAAGAATTAGAACTTACATTGGTAAAATATAAAGATGTTACAGGTGAGTACAATGTGGATGATGGAGATACGCAGGTTTTTGAGAAAGAATAATATTAAATGAGACGCAAAATTGTTGCGTCTCATTTTGAATAAAATCTGACTACAAAAAAAGACACGTATTGTGAGAAAATATCTAAAAAGGTAAAATGGAAAGCAAGAATAATAGTTTAAAGGGGGACATCACTTATGAAAAAAGAAAAAAGTCCGGGTGCAATGAAAAAATTCATCAAGAAAATGGCAATTGCAGTTCTTACAGGAGCAATTGCATTTTCAGTTGTACCCGCAACAGTTCAGGCAGCAGGATGGAAACAAAACAAGAACGGATACTGGTGGCAGGAAAATGATTACAGTTATCCGAAAAATCAGTGGAAAACCATTTATGGAAAACAGTATCATTTTAATTCAAAGGGATATATGGATACCGACTGGACGAAGGTAGATGGAAAATGGTATTATTTTGGTGGAAAAAATGATGGTGCAAAGAAAACTTATTGGCAGCAGATAAGAGGAAAATATTACTGGCTTGGAAGCAATGGCGTGATGAGAACAGGCTGGCAAAATGTATATGGAAAATATTATTGGCTTGGTGGTTCAAACGACGGAGCAATGAAGACAGGCTGGCAAAAAGTAGGGGGAAAATATTATTTACTTGGGAAAAATGGTGATATGAAGAGTGGCTGGCAGACTGTATATGGAAAGAAATATTATCTTGGCGGTGCAAATGATGGTTCTATGAAAACAGGTTGGCAGAAGATTGGTGGTTCGGATTATTACTTTGGAAGAACTGGAGAACCCAATGAGGGTGTTTTAAGAACAAGTACCTGGGTTGGAAATTATTATGTAGATTCATCAGGAAGATGGGATAAATATAAGAGCGTTGATATTAGTGATTATCTAAGTGTATCCAATACAAGTAAAGATATAGATAAGCAATTAGAAAAGAATTATGCAAATCTAAAAAATGCATTGGGAATGAATCAAGTAAAGGGTGGAACAATGCTGCTTACTGGAAAAACGAACTGTTATTATAATAAAGATAAAGTATATTTGGCATGGACTCCTTCTAGAGAAGAAAAAGGATACAAATATGCATATACAGTCCGAAGTGGACTTATGATATATAATCAAGGAACCAGTTATGCTAAGATATATGGAATTACTACAGGAAATTCAATCAGTTATGCAAAAAATACATTAAAATCGAGAGGTTGGACACAGGTTGCAGGATATGATGATAAAGGAAATAGTTTTCATAAAGTTATGAATAATAGAAGCTATTTGATAGAGTTTGAAGTAAATTCAGCAAAAAATATAACACGTTGGAGCATAATTGATTATCCACAGGGAGATGCGTGGGATATACCTGTAAATTACAGTCTAGAAGATTCAGCGGAACAAGGCGTTGTAATGGAATCCCCACAACAGGAATCTGATACAACAGAAGCTGAAATTCCAGATACCGAGGCAAATAGCGAAGAACCTGCACTCCCAGAAACAACAGAGCAGGAAACTTCCGATGCGACTCAGAACGAGAATAATACAACAGAAATAGGAGAAGAACAGGCAACTCAGGAAGAACAAGTTTCTGAAGAAGAGTCAACCGAAGAGACTCAGCAAGTAGAAGAAAATAAAGAAGAAAACCAGTCATCGGAGATAATAAACGAATAATAAAATACCGTCCGAGTTAAAGGGGGAAAGCTAATGTACTGCAATAATTGTGGCACACAAATGGCAGATGGCGCAAAATTCTGCCCTAAATGTGGAATAAAGATGGATGTTCAAAATCCGACAAATCAAAGTCCAGTAAATCAAAGTATGGGAAACCAGAATATAGGAAATCAAATTCCGAATAATAATTATCAACCCAATCCTGCGCCTGTTTATTATGCGGCTGATTCAGGTGAACTTCCAATGCGATGGTATAAATTTGTGATATGGGTTCAATTATTTCTTAATGCATTGTTAAACATAGTTTCTGGAATAATGACTATGACAGGAGCACATTATCAAGAACAGGCAACAGTGGTCTATATGGTTTATGGGAGCTTGAAAGGATTAGATATTGTAATAGGGATTATGATGCTTGTATTAGCAGGAGGAGCAATCTGGGTAAGACAGATGCTGAGTAAATTCCAGAAGATGGGACCAACTGCTTATGTAATTCTTTTAGCTTCAAATGGTATAGTAAATTTGATATATGCGATTATGGTATCCGCTATTACAAGATTGAATGCGTTTAGTGCCACTGTAATTTCTCAAATTGTAGCAAGTATTGCACTGTGTATTTGCAATTACATTTATTTTAATAAGAGAAAATCTATGTTTGTAAATTAATCAAAGGAGCATGTAGAGAGTAAAATCTTTGCATGCTCTTTTTGCGTTCAAAATTTCAAAAAATAATTTCAAAATTAAAAAAATATACAGTCAATGAAATCCCAGGAAAATGTTTTAATAAAGACAGAAACAAAGTGCAATGCGTCAAAAGATAATAAAGATTGACGACAAAAATGGACGCATATTGTGAAAATGCACTAAAAAAGTTAGAATTACATTGATTTAACAGAAAAAAACACGAAAAGGAGAAAAGTATGAAAAAACAAGGGATTTTGAAAATTTTTGCAGGAATGATGTTGATTGTAACTACAACAGCGTGTGGTTCAAGTTCAGCAGGAGTAAAAAACGTTGATTTAAAAGACCCAGATGGAGATTATCATGTTCAGGTTGATTTTAAAACAAATGAAGTAACTCTTTCCTGTGATGTGGAAAATGATGATACGGGAACAGGCGAAGGCTGGTCTGAAATTTTAAAAGCCTGCAATAGAGAGCAGGATTCAGCAATCAATTTTGAAACAATGTCTTTTAATACAACTTATAAAATGTCAGACGATTTTAAGAAAGTATTCAAAGATTTTTGGGAAAATGATTTTCAAAATGAATACTCAGGGGTTGAAATTAATGAGGATGGAACGACAGCAGATATAGTGGACCTTTGCAGATTTTTAGCATTGGGAGAACAGTGGGAAGAAAATCCGAATTTACTTGTTACAGAACGTCCGGTTGTTGAAGATGGAGCAGAGGGAGCAGTAGAAGTATTTGTAACGTATGATGGAAAGGAAGAAAAATTTCAGAAAGCAGATACAGATAAAGATGGATACATTTCAGTACAGGAATATATTAAAATGATGGTTTCAAATTATGAAGAAACCATAAAAGAATTTGAGGCGATATAAAAATAGCAGAATGGGAGTTGGTTTAAATGAAAAAATCAAATAAAGCGTTAAGTATCATAATTTCAATTATTTATGCAGCTGTTGCTGTTGAATGGATTATTTCGATTGTATTACAATATCTGAAGATAAAAAGTGGTTTTTCACCTGCGGCAGAAATCTTATATTTTGTTCCGGCAGTGTTAATGTTAATTATTGCAGATCTGGAAATTTATCGTTTGGTGAAAGGAAAATATAAAGTTCTTGATTCGGTATTATTTTTAATTTTACCATTTGTAATGTGTATCTCTGCATTTGTGCTTGCACCAGGTATTGTGGATAGCAATGGCGCATATCATGTCAGCATCATAAGCTCTGTGAGTCTGATGTATTTTGTAAAAGATTTAGTTGCAATTGTAGCAGGGCTTGTGGCTCTTGTACTGGCAGTGATTAAGAGGAAAACAGAAAAATAAAATAACTGTAAATACAGTAAATGCAATATGAAAAGGAGGAACACAATAGATGAAGAAAGCAAAAAAAACTGAAACGATGAAAATGCTTATCAAAAAAATAGCAGTTGTAGCTTGTGTTGCAACGCTTGCATTTTCTATGGTACCTGCAACGGTTCAGGCAGCAGGTTGGAAGCAGAACAAAAACGGCTACTGGTGGCAGGAAAATGATTATAGTTATCCAAGAAATCAGTGGAAAACTATTTATGGAAAACAGTATCACTTTAATTCCGGTGGATATATGGATACTGGCTGGACAAAAGTGGATGGCAGATGGTATTATCTGGGGGCAAGAAATGATGGGGCAAAGAAAACTTACTGGCAGAAAGTGTACGGAAAATACTATTGGCTTGGAAGTAATGGTGTGATGAGAACTGGATGGCAACAAGTATATGGAAAATATTACTGGCTTGGCGGTTCGAATGATGGAGCAATGAAGACTGGCTGGCAGAAAGTAGGAAAATATTACTATTGGCTCGGTCATTCCAATGATGGAGCAATGAAAACTGGTTGGCAAACTGTCTATGGAAAGAAATACTATCTGGGCGGAGCAAATGATGGAGCGATGAAAACCGGATGGCAGCAGATTGGTGGATATTGGTACTATTTTGGTGGAGTAAATGATGGTTCACTCAAGACAAATACTTGGATTGGAATTTATCATGTGGATGCGAATGGTAGATGGGATAAGACGAAAAGGGTAGATATAGGGGAGTATTTAACAGATAAGAAAGATGTGCAATTAGTAAATGTTCTGGGTTTAATTCAGACAAAGTCAGAATATGGAAGAAAAGAGTATGCACGAGATCAAATAACTTATTATTATCATGATAGTGGTTCTGGTACTTATTCTCACACATTTGGAATTACGAATGAAGGAAATAAATATATAATATTTATGGGATTGTTCCAGGAAACTCTTTGTATGATGCAAGAAGCATATTGAAAGCAAAACAATGGAAAGAGGCACAAGAGAACTATAGTGGTGATAAATATGATTATTTGTTCCTTAAGACTATAGGAAAACGGTCATATATGATTGAAATTCATACTGATTCTTCTGAAATAATAACTAGTTGGTACGTTATGAATTGGCCACAGGGTGATTTTACAAGCCCTGATAATTTGAAAGAGATTTCATTGGATGCTTCTTTCGATAATTCTTCACCAGTAGTATTTCAGAATTCAGAAGAAAATAAAGCTAGTGTTCAGGAGGTAGAAGAAAGTGAAAATCAGAATGAATCATCAGTTGTAATTCCAGAAGAAACACAGGGGGATGAACAGAATGGCGAGCAGAACTTAGAGCAGGATGAAAATAAAGAAGTAGAACAAGATACAAAAGTAGAACAGGATGCAGAAATTCAGGAAGATGAAGAAATTTCAGAACAACCTTCAGAAGAATCTCAATCAGCAGAAACTCAGAAAACCGAAGAACAAGTAGATGAATAAACTTAAGAACCTGTGGAGAGAAATCTCTGCAGGTTTTTTGACTGTTATTAAAGTATGATAGTGTGGTATAATAAAAATAAATCAAAAGAGAATAACATGATACTAAAAGGAGTTAGAAATGATAAAAAAGCAAGAACTTACGTTGGAAGAAAAAGAAGAAAAAGTTCGAGACTTTCGTCCAATAGATGATGCTTTTTTTGAAACACTGGCAGATGATAGAGCATTTTGCCAAGAGATACTACGAGTTATATTAAGTGATAAAAAATTAGTTGTAGAATAGGGAGGTCTGGACGCAGTGTGTGATGTAATGGAAAGATATGAAGAGATTGCAGCAGAAAAAGCAGAAGAAAAAGCAAATATTAAGGCAGTGAAAAACATGATAAAAGTATTTCAAGCAACAAAGCAGCAGATTTTACAGATATATTCAGAAACAGAATATGAGCAGGCTGTGAAAGAACTCGAAGAGGAAGAAGCTGAATAAAAAATAAGAGACAAAGAAATGATAAAGAAACTAAAAGAAGTTTAAAGGAAATCTATAAATAAGAACGAGCTAAATAAAAATTATAACGTGGTGTAAAACAGTATGTGGAGAAAAAAGTCTTTGCATGCTGTTTTTATATTTAAAATTTCAAAAAATCATTTCAAAATTTGAAAAATATGAAGATACTGAAACTCAAAGAAAATGTTTTAATAAAGACAGAAACAAAAAGAAATGCGACAAAGATTGACTACAAAATATGACACGCATTGTGAAAATGCACAAAAAAGCTAAAATTATAGCAATATATCAGAAAAAATGCGAAAAAGGAGAAGAATTATGAAAAGACAAATCAATTTTAGGGGGGAGGTAAGCAAAATAACTCCATAAAAGTCATAGTGTAGTCAGTTTGATTTCAAAAAGAAAAGGAGTTGTTTTATTTAAATGAAAAAAACAGGAAAAGCATCAAATAATATAATTAAGATTGTGTACATACTTTTGGCAATTATATGGGTTACAGTTAGTTTGCTATTCTTTTTGGTAGGCAGTAATTTGGGTTCAGTTGGCAAAGTACTTTATTTTCTTCCAACGGTTGTAATGCTGATTGTAATTGTAGTGGGAATTATACATTTATCAAAAGATAATTACAAAACCAGAGATGCTGTAGTACTTGCGGTATTGCCGTGGATTTTTATAGTTGTTGAATTTGCCGTGTCAGTGAGTCAGGATGCCAGTAGAGCAAGCATTGAAGTGTTCATGGGTTCTTTCTTTCAGGGCGTTATAACTGGAATCGTAGGAATTTTGATTTTTATTGTGAAATACACAAAACAGGATATCCAGGAGAATGAAAAATTAAGCAAGATATTAGATAACATGATGAAGGCAGTATATGCAATTGCAGCAGTTATCTGGGTTATTTTAAGCATCTTTTTATTCACGAGACTTAGAGAGCCTGTTACAGACGCAAAGATAATTATCTACTTTATTCCATTATTAGTAGTTCTGGCAATTATCGGAAGTCAAATTTATTTCCTTATGAAAGAAAAGCATACAATGATAAATGCTTTAATTGTTACAGTATTAGGATGGGTTTTGGCAATTATTGGATTCATGAATTTATCAAGCAGAGACTTTGATTCATTGGGAGTTGCAATGTTCGTAGGATATATGTTTCCGGCACTGGCAGTGGGAATACTTGGAATAGTAGTTGTAGTGCTGACTGCAATGAGAAGAAAATACAGTAAATAAGAAGTGCGGATGAACCTGTGGAGAGGAGTCTTCGCAGGTTTTTTTGGCAAAATAAAAAGTGAAGCTCTTCCTGTGAAGATTTCTTGTTTGAATGGCAAAATGGAAAATATGAATATACCTTACGAGGTGGTCGTTTAGTAGCGATGTTTACAGTAAAATTTACGCCTACCGCAGCAGGTATGAGAATTCAGGTTACACAGCAGGATGGACAAAGATACTCTTGAATAGGGGGATATACAGGAAATAATAACGTAAAAGGACAAGATATTGAATATAGAGAGCGGAGTTTTGTAGATTTACAGAACTTCGCTTTTTTAAAGATAATACAGAACTGATTAAGAGTTTCAATTTATACAGAAAACAGTTTCAAAAAGTGGATAAATAAAGAAAAATGAAATTAATAGAATATGGTTTAATTAAATCAGGGAAAAGAAGACAAGTTGTTATTTTCTTATTATAAAATTTTTGCGTCTGAAAACAAATAAATATTGCCGACGAAAATGGACACATATTGTAAGAATATAGTGAGAAAAGGTAAAATTAAAACAATAAAATCGAAAAATGAAAGAGGAGGAAAAGAAGATGTATTGTGGAAATTGTGGAACACAGAATGATGACCGTGCAATGTTTTGCCAGAGTTGTGGAGCAAAACTAAATGGAGGAGGAAGTCAGAAGCAGCAGCAATATGTTGGATTTGGACCGGGTGGTCAAAGTACAGGATATCAAAGTATGGTATATGAATCAAAAGGAATCGGAAAAACAGCAATGGTCTCTAAAATCGTTTCGGTTGTTCTGTTTGCTATTATAGCGTTATTTTTCTTTCATGCGGCGGATGAAGCAAAGTATTCAATACGGGCGTGGTCTTATGCTTTACAGACAGGGAATTCATTGTCAAGTAACTATTCAATAATGGGAACATTTTTTATGATAGGGGCAATTGGAGAATTGATTGTACTTGTATTGTATTGCATTTCCTGGACTAAGATTGACAGCGTTGGTATCACAGCCAGTTGTATGGGGTTAAGGCAAAATTATCAGATATCAGACATCACAAGTGTCAGGACATTATTTGGAATTTTTGTATTTATTCATGGAAATTCAGGAACGAGAAGAATAATTGTAGATGATCCTAAGAGAGTACAGGGGATTTTAGAGAGTATGATATATAGAGTTTGATTAAAGAGAAAAAGATTATTGCAGTAACGGAGTTTTGTAAATTTGCAGAGCTCCGTTCTTATTATCAGAAGAGGAGAAAAAAACATGGATGAATTATATGTAGTTGTTTTAGAAATTAGTGCTGAAAGTGATGGTTATTATGTAAAAGAAAAAATAAATGAAAAAGTAATTATGGATTCACCGGTACATAGATATGATGGATTTGAGTTTAGAATATTATCTGCTGACGATGAATTTGTACAAGCGTTAATCTATGCTGATAATCCTTATACAACAAGAGTACTGGGCTTAAATGTTGATAATGCAGGGAAAAAAGTTGGAGTGTTGTTTGATAGTCCGGTATTGATTGAAACAGATGGTGGGTTTGCAGGGGTATTGTGTTCCTATGTTTTTCAGGTTAGCAGACATTATATAGACGTGAATAAAATGTATACTTTATTAGGAGCAGATATTAAAAGTAGAAAACTGATGATAGAAAGTTATGCTGGATTAAGAGACAAATTGCTGGAGCAAAAGAGAAGAATGGAATTTTCTGAAATGATGCATTACATGGAACGGAATAAAGATTTGCAGAGCCATACTTTGAGAATGGTTGAACATACAAAATTGTATCAGGAAAATTTTGTGAGTAAATATGAACCAATGAAAGCTGGAAGAGTAAGCTGCGAAGAAAGTATGATGTTAATAGTGGCAAAAGCCTATGCAGAAGAAGGTAAACACGTTGCAGTACTGAACTCTGGAAATCCAATTGAACCGAATGGTCAGATATTTAAGGGGTCAGATACAGAAGAAGAGAAAATTTGTCGTGTAAGTAATTTGTATGAGGCGCTGATATCAGAAAATACGAGTGAGTATTATATTTTAAATAAAGAGATATTTGAAAAAAATCAGTTCAATAGTATGTTTTTAGGCACAGATCGAGTACTATATTCGCCCGCCGTAATGGTTATGAAAGATTATGTTGGATATCGACCATCTTGGGGAATGGCTACGGAAGAATATAGAGAAACCCCTTATTTTGTTGATGTATTAACCTGTTCGGCACCTTTCTTCAGTGGCTTGGGATATATTCTTCCAGATGGAGATTTAGAATATTTGTTAAAAAGAAGAATCAGAAATATTTTTGAAGTTGCAATCGAAAATGGTGTCGAGACGTTTATTATAGGGGCATTTGGATGTGGAGATTTTCATAACCCTGCCAGTACAGTTGCAAGAGCATTTAAAGGTGTTCTTTCGGAAAAAAGGTATGAGAGAGCATTTGAAGATGTAATTTTTGTAATTGAAAGCAAGGGAGAAAATCGTTCGGATATAAAGGCTTTTAAGGCAATATAAAGGAGCAAAATTTGACAGGGCAGTTTTTAAATTGCAAAATTTTTGCGTCTAAAAACGAATAAAAACTGCCGACGAAATCTGACACATATTGTAAAAATATACTAAAAAAAGGTACAATTAAAGCAATAAAATGGAAAAATAAAACAAAGAAGGAGGAAAAGAGGATGTATTGTGGAAATTGCGGAACACAGAATGATGACCGTGCAATGTTTTGCCAGAATTGTGGAGCAAAGTTAGAAGGAAGAGCAGGAGGTAATCAAAATCAGCAGTGGCAGCAAAATATTGATTATAGTTATCAGAATGAAATTCCTGGGCAGGTTTCAATTCAGGGAAAGAAAAAAGGAAAATTGAAAATTCTGATACCGGCTATAGCAGTAGTAGCTGTTGTGTTGATTTTGATATTTAGTTTAACTGGAAGAAGAGGGTATAAAAAAACAGTAGAAAATTATGTGCAGGGGGCGCTAGATGGAGATATAGAGAAAGTAGTCAGTGTAATACCAGAGGGCTATATGGAGTATTACGGTGTGGACAGATCAACAGTAATTGATATGGTTGAGGAAGCACTTGATGATAGTGGGCTCTATGATTTATTAGATGAAGACTGGGAATTCAACTATGAAATTGGAGATGCAGAAGATATTAAAGGAGCGGAATTACAGGAAATAAAAGATGATTGCAGTGACAGTGGAGTTAAGGTATCTGCTGCAAAATCGGTAGATTTAAAACTTACTGTTACAACAGAAGATGGACCAGAATCTGAAACGGTTTCCATTCCACTTATAAAGGTAGGGCGTAAGTGGTATATCAATATTGAAGAATTTATGGGATTATTTTATTAAAACCTCATAGCAAAAGCGAATCATACGAAAGTAAAATTGAGAAAAGAGGATGAGTTTATGCAAAGAACAAAAATTGGAATTTCAGCAGGATTGTTAGGTGCAGGAATTTATTTTACAGGATTATTCAGTGGTTATTTGATACCGATAATTTTGACGTTCTATGTACTTTGGTTTGAAGAGAATGGATGGTTGAGAAGAACAGCAGTAAAAGCCGTTTCAGTCATGATATTCTTTTCTATGATTACATTATTTGTAAATTTGTTTCCGGATTTCTTAGGAATTATCAGTAGTTTTGTTGGAACTTTTGGTGTTGAATTTTATTATTCTTCAGTAAATAGTTTATTTGATTCCATAGTTAAATTGATTGATTTAATGAGAAATATTTTGATTTTAATATTGGGATTCAAAGCATTTGGACAGAGTACAATTTATATTCCGGTTATTGATAATTTACTGAGTAAATATATGCAATAAAAGAGAAGGGACAGCAGAAGAAGCAATTGTAGTAGATATTCTGGGAACATTTACAATTAGATTAGAGTTATCGGATGGTAAAGGAAAAAAGCTTTATAGTGCAAAATTTCTCTGTGAAGTGCCATGATTCCATACTATTTTATCTGTTTTCAGAGTTTCAAAGAATGATTTCAATTTATCATTAAGCCTATAATGTTGAAACTTTATCAGCATGGTTTAATAAAGACAGAAAAACAAAGGAGGACAAATGATATGAAGAAATCAGAAAAGGCAATGGGTGTATTAATTGGTTTTATATATGTGGTACTGGCAGGGGGTTGGATTGCTTCAGGGATTCATTATAAAAGTTTTGCATTAATGTTGATGCAGACTTCAAAGATTGGAATTGTGTATTATGTGCTTCCTCCGGTTGCAATTGTATTTCTTGCAGGAAGCAGTTTATGTGAGCTGGCAAAAAATAAAAGTATTGCCTTAAATGCTATTATGAGTATCATATTATCGCTTGCAATCTTTGGAGCAGGGATGTATAGTTATTCCAGATTAGAATATGGAACGAGAGATTATGTTTTGTATACAGCAAGTGCATACTTAATTATTTCAGCAGTCACAATTAGTGTATCGTTTATTTTAATGATGTTGAATTCGGCAAAGAAAAAAATGAAAACGAATTAGAAAAGCAGAAAATGAAAAAGACGTATGAGAAAATATTTCAAGTGCGTCTTTTTTTAAAGAAAATCATAAAAAATAGAGTAAATGAATATACAGATGAAGGAATTTGTTTTAAAATAGATAATAAGAAAAAACGAACAGGAGTGATTAACGATGGCATTTTGGGATGATTTGGAAAAAAAAGCAACCGACGCAACTACGAATGTAATGTCTCGGGTAAAGGGCGTGTCGGATACTACAAGATTAAATTCAATGGTAGCAGAAGAAGAAAAGCGAATCAAAGACATCTATTTTAAAATTGGACAGACTTATGTAGCGTTACATGGTCAGGAAAATGATGCTGCATTTGTAAACCTGCTTAATGCGTTAAAGGCATCACAGTTAAAAGTAGAACAGTATAAGCAGGAAATTATGGATATCAAAGGCGTACGCAGATGTGAAAAATGTGGTGCAGAAGTTCAGAATGGAGCCGCTTTTTGTATGTCTTGCGGAACTCCTCTTCCAAGGATTCAGCCACAACCGGTGAATGTTGGAAGAACATGTAAGAAGTGTGGGGCAAATTTAGCACCGGGAGCTCGTTTCTGTACAAATTGTGGAACACCTTATGCGGAAGAAGCATCAGGAAGTCCAAGCGGAAATTCTACAGGAAATTCTACAGGAAGCGCTATGGGTAATTCATTTGGAAGTTCAAAGCCTGTAGAACAGCCAAATTATGAACCACAGCAAAGGGAAGAATCGGATTCTTATCAAGAGCCAATACAGAAAGAAGAACAGCTTCAAAAACAATGGGAAAATCCTGCAAAAAAAGTATGCCAGGCATGTGGAGCGGAACTTGGTGAAAATACCAGATTTTGTATTGTGTGTGGGGCACCAGCTGGACAAGCACCAAATAACGCAGAACAACCACAAAATATAACCGTAACAGTGTCTCCGGTTACACTTAGTAAACCAGAGACACAGGCAGTACAAAGTGAACCGGCAAGAACGAAGTTCTGTACAGGATGTGGTGCACCACTTGAAGATGATTCCCTTTCTGTACCGAATGTGGAAAAAAGGTAGACTAAAAAAGAGATAAAGTGATAACCTGCAGGAAGAAATTTCTGTGGGTTATTTTTATGTAATGAAGCTGCAAAAATACTGCCGACAAAATCTGACACACATTGTAGAAGAAAAATGAAAAAAAGTTAAAATTGTAACAG
>ENA-OPYX01001168-OPYX01001168.1-human-gut-metagenome-genome-assembly--contig:-NODE-1168-length-14500-cov-2.761289_pt1 | contig 14500 bp, 21 predicted proteins | sample MGYA00242639_ERZ504486 | MGnify/ENA primary metagenome ERZ504486 (study PRJEB26092, sample SAMD00036296) | human gut metagenome | host: Homo sapiens | study: EMG produced TPA metagenomics assembly of... | reverse complement strand
ATTTTTCACTTGATGATAAAAGGACGCCCACTGCGGAAAATGATATTCCCGATATTATCGAAAGATTTCCATAATCTTTGATAAGGAAGCAGACAGAGCAAAAACCGAGCAGTCCTTCCTTGTGGACAAGCAGGATATTGTTGATAACGATTATGACCTGTCTATCAATAAATATAAAGAGGTTGAATATGTACCTGTTGAATATCCTCCCACGGCAGAAATTATAAAAGAGCTGAAAGATATGGAGAACGAAATTCAAAAAGGTCTTTGCTGAGTTGGAGGGAATGCTTGATGAATGAGAAATTTAGATTTTTACTTTATAAAGCGGAACAAGAGGATATATCTGTTGACGCATTGATTAAAGATGAAACTATTTGGCTGACTCAAAAGGCTATGGCAGAATTGTTTGAAATCGATAAATCCGGTATAAGCCGACACTTGAAAAAATATTTTTGAAAGTGGTGAGTTAGATGAAAATGTGGTTGTTGCCAAAAATTGCAATACCCACAAAGCATGGTGCAATTCCCGACAAAGAACAGCTTTCTCCGACAAACTATTACAACCTTGATGCAATAATTTCCGTTGGATACCGTGTAGATTCCATTCGAGCAACGCATTTCAGAAAATGGGCAACAAGTGTTTTAAAAGAATATATGATAAAGGGTTTTGCCATTGACGACGAGAGATTAAAGCAAGGGAAAACCGCTTTCGGAAAAGATTATTTTAAAGAACTGCTTGAACTCATTCGTTCTATCCGTGCGAGCGAGCGCCGTATTTGGCAGCAGATTACTGATATTTATGCGGAATGCAGTATTGACTACGATAAAAATGCACCTACAACAAAGGATTTTTTATGCAATGGTGCAAAATAAATTTCACTATGCGATTGCAGGTCAAACAGGTGCGGAAATTGTGTATTCGCACGCCGATCACACAAAGGAAAATATGGGTCTGACAACATGGAAAAACTCCCCTGACGGCAGAATTTTAAAGTCTGATGTTAAAGTTGCAAAGAATTATTTGAACGAAGAACAAATTCGCCGATTGGAGCGTACCGTCAGCGGATATTTTGATTATATCGAAGATTTGACTGAACGCGAAAACACTTTTACCATGCGGGAATTTGCGGACAGTATAAATGAATTTTTGGCTTTCCGCCGTTATGAGATTTTGCCTGATAAGGGGAAAATTTCGCGTAAAGATGCAGAGAAAAAAGCCTTTGCGGAATATGATATTTTTAATAAAACTCAAAAAATCGAATCGGAATTTCGATAAAGAAACGGAAAAATATTTGAAGGGTACAAAATAGATTGGGGGTGATGTGAGTGGAAAAAATTAGATTGGGCGATGTTGCGGATGTGATAACTAAAGGCACAACACCAACATCAATAGGGTACGAATTTGTCAATAAAGGAATTAATTTCATAAAAGTAGAAAGTATAAATGAAGATGGTGCATTTATTGAAAATAAATTTGCTTATATTACTGACGAATGTGATAAAAAATTAAGCCGTTCACAATTACAAGAAAATGACATTCTTTTTTCGATAGCAGGTGCTATAGGCAGAGTGGCTATTGTTGACAAAAATATACTCCCCGCAAATACGAATCAGGCTTTGGCTATTATAAGATTACATAAAGGCGTTTATGAATATAACTTTTTAAAATACATATTAAAGTCTCCGGCTATAAGCAAACAATTCGAAAAACAAAAGAAAGGGGTTGCACAGATAAACCTTTCTTTGAAAAATATCGGTGATTTTGAAATTCCCGTTATATCAATTGAACAGCAAAAGAAAATATCACTTGAATTGGATAACATTACCGCTTTAATCAACAAACGAAAAAAACAACTCGAAAAATTGGACGAGCTTGTCAAATCCCGATTTATCGAACTGTTCGGTGATCCACAGCGCAACCCACACGGATATAAGCATACAAAGTTATCTGACATAGCGACCTATTATAACGGTTTGACATACAAACCCGAAAACGTAGCCGCAGAAGGTACAATCGTATTGAGATCCGGCAACATTCAAAATAGTCAGTTGGATTTTGCTGATACGGTTCGTGTGGATTGCGCCATTAAGGAACGGCTCATGGTGCAGAAAAACGACATTCTCATGTGTTCGAGAAACGGTAGCGCTAAACTGGTTGGGAAGGTTGCACTGATAAAAGACATACAAGAGCCGATGAGTTTCGGCGCGTTCATGATGATTATCCGTAGCCATTACTTCGGGTATCTGATGACGTACTTCCAAATGGACGCCTTCCGTCAGCAGATTAAAACCGGCGCAACAACAACGATCAACCAGATCACAGGAAGAATGCTTGACGATGTAACAATACCGCTGCCTCCTATGTCACTGGTGGATCAATTTGCAGCCTTTGTCAAACAAATCGACAAATCAAAATTTGAAATTAAACAAAGCCTGGAAAAGTTAGAATTACTAAAAAAAGCACTAATGCAAAAATATTTTGGATAAAGGAGAGTGTTATATGGATTACAAAAATTTAAGTGATTCGGAACTTGCTTCTATAATGGTAAACTATATCAACAGAGTAGAACATCTTCAAGAATTGATTGCAGAATATATTGATAGTTTCAACCACGGAAGCATTCAACAAGACAGAATTAAAAATGAATACAGACGGTTAAAATATGAATTGCGTGAAAATACGGAATATTTGGATTTGATTAGAAATCAAAAAGGCAGTCAGCTATATATGGGGTACTTTTCGCCAAGCATTCGCGAAGCATCTGCTTGGGGATTTACAGTTCCAATAAATCACAGAGTAGATCAGCAAATGTTTAGTGCTGTAGCAGATGCTCATTATAAACTTACTAAATATTATTCGCTTGAACAATGGGGCGCATTAATGTAATTAATATTATAAAATACAAAAGATTTAATAATGAAAGGACATTTATTTATTATGGAAGAAATTAAAAATGCAAGTATATCTATTAACCTCAGTGAAGGAAACATAAACATCTCTGGCTCAGAGGAGTTTGTAGAAAAAAATATGGAAACGGTTTTTGCTTTTGTAGAACGCGCAAACAATATCAAAAAAAGTAAAGCAAAAGAAAGTCGTCAGGTTTCTTCTGAGCCTGCTCAGAAAGTCGAAACTAATAATAAGGATCAAAACGATAGCGAAATTGCAACGGACAAAGATAAGTATAAAAAACTGGGTATATATAGTGTAGATGCCGAGGATGGTACTATTTCTATTCACAGAAAAATTCCCGGAAGTAATAATGCAGAAAAAATGAAAAATGTTGCACTTATCGTTCTTTACGAGAAGGGTGAACCGATTGAAGGTGCTAAACTGAAATCACTTTGCGAAAAACAGGGATGCTGGGATAGGAAGAATTCATCTTCAATATTTGAAAGAGAAATAAAACTATTTATAAAAAAGAAAATATCTGCGCAAAAATGGACAATCGCACTTACAATTGATGGAGAGCAAGCAGCTACAGAATTAATGGAGGGCATGATAAATGACAAGAAGTGATATTCAAACTGTTTTAGAGTCTGTATATCCACATGAACTTGCAGAGTCGTTGCTTATCAATTACGAAAATGCATTAAGAGAATTTAAAAAGGGAAATTGGAGATATTTCGGAAATGAAATCGGTCAATTTATAGAAGTTTCATATAGAATGATTGAATTTCAACTTACTGCAAATTATACCCCAATAGCTAATAAGCTTCCGAATTTTAACGAACGTATTTTAATCGCTTGGGAGAATTATGGCTCAACCTATGACGAAGTTTATAGAATTATAATTCCGAGATGTCTTTATGCTATGTATTGCTTATGAAACAAGCGTGGGATGATACATAAGAATCATATAGATCCAAACAAAATGGATGCTACTATTCTATTAAATGACACAAAATGGATTTTAGCAGAATTCTTTAGACTGTCGTCAACATTATCTTTTGAGGAAACAGAAAGCATCATAGATTCCATTATGTGCAAAGAAAGCTCGTTAATATGGGATACGGGTTCTGTTTTAAGGGTGTTAGATACGAAAATGAGTTGTGCCGATAAAGTTTTATGTTTGCTATATATGCGAAATTCTCAAACAGATGCAGAACTTCGCAACTCAGTTGAATATAAAAACCCAACTGAGTTTAAAAGAGTTTTGAAAAAGCTTCATACAAAAAGAATGATTGAGTATGCTGCACCAAATTGCATACTTTCGCCTTTAGGTGTTCAACGTGTGGAGGAAATATTAAAATAATCTTTCTTAATAGGAAGAGGTGACCCAAAATGACAAATTTTGATTTCTTAAAATCCGATCCGCAATTTGCCACATTCAGCGATGTGGCTATTTCTGCTGAAAAGATTTTGAATATTGATGCGGCGGCATCTGTATTAAATTGCCGCAGAGCAATGGAGTTTGCAGTAAAATGGATGTATTCTGTTGATAAGGATTTGGAAATGCCTTATGATAGCACATTGGTAGCTTTAATGAGTACCGAGGAATTTCGCGATGTTGTAGGGAATGATCTTATTTTCAGAATGACATATATCCGTAAGCGCGGAAATGAAGCGGCTCATTCGGGAAACAAAATCTCTCTTGAACAGGCAAAGCTTTGTATAGAAAATCTTTACATATTTATGGATTTTGTAGCTTGTTGCTACTCGGAAAAATATAACGATATCATAACCCCCTTTGACAAAACACTTCTTGAAAATCCGGGCGAAGATGTTAGCGTTAAGCAAAATGAGCTTGATTTTGAGAAACTAATCGCTGAAAACAAGGCGTTAAAAGACGAGCTTACCGCACGCCGTGCCGAGCAGCAGCAGACATATGTTCCCAAGCCCCTCGATTTGTCCGAGTATAAAACCAGAAAAATATATATTGATACAATGCTCTCCGAGGCTGGTTGGATTGAAGGCAAGAATTGGATTAACGAGGTTGAACTTCCAGGTATGCCGAACAAATCCGAGGTGGGTTATGCCGACTATGTTTTATATGACGATACACACAAGCCTTTAGCCGTTGTTGAGGCAAAGAGAACCTGCGTTGATGTGTCAAAAGGCAGACAACAGGCAAAGCTTTATGCTGATATTATAGAAAAGCAGTATGACAGACGCCCCGTGATATTCTTAACAAACGGCTTTGAAACACGGATTGATGACGGCAGGTATCCCGAAAGAAAAGTTGCAGCAATTTATGCAAAGCGTGATTTGGAAAAGCTTTTCAATCTTCGTAAGGCAAGGACAAGCCTTAAGAATGTGAGGGTCGATAAAGATATCGCCGGCAGATATTATCAGGAGGGCGCTATCAAAGCGGTATGCAAGGCGTTTGACGAGAAAAATCGCAGAAAAGCACTTCTTGTTATGGCAACCGGTTCAGGTAAAACAAGAACGGTCATTGCACTTTGCAAAGTTCTTTTAGAGCGTGGATGGGTCAAAAACATTCTGTTTTTGGCGGACAGAACCTCGCTTGTTACTCAGGCAAAACGTGCATTTGTAAATTTACTTCCCGATTTATCGGTTACAAACTTGTGTGAAGAAAAAGATAATTTTGCGGCGCATTGCGTGTTCTCAACTTATCAGACTATGTATAATTGTATAGACGAAGTAAAAGACGATGAAGGCAAGCTTTTCACAAGCGGTCATTTCGATCTTTTAATCTGCGATGAGGCGCACCGTTCGATTTACAATAAATACAAGGATATATTTAACTATTTTGACGCACCGCTTGTTGGTCTTACCGCTACGCCGAAAGACGAAATCGACAAGAATACTTATGAGATTTTCGAACTTGAAAGCGGTGTGCCTACCTATGGCTATGAACTCAGCCAAGCGGTTAAAGACGGATATCTGGTTGATTATATGTCGGTAGAATCAAAGCTTAAATTCATCGAGCAGGGCATTACCTATGAAGAGCTGACTCAAGAGGAAAAAGAAGAATACGAAAACTTATTTGAAGATGAAGACGGAGAAATTCCCGAAAGAATAAGTTCTTCTGCACTTAATGAGTGGATATTCAACCGTGATACAATCCGGCAAGTTTTAAACATTCTTATGACAGACGGCATAAAAGTTGAATATGGTGAAAAGGTCGGAAAGACAATAATATTTGCAAAAAATCATCTCCATGCCGAGAAAATACTAGAGGTTTTCAATTCGGAATATCCGCATCTTAACGGATTTGCAAAGGTTATTGACAACAAAATCAATTATGCGCAGAGCCTGATCGATGAATTTTCCGATCCCAAAAGCTCCCGCAGATTGCAATTTCTGTGGATATGCTGGACACCGGTATTGATGTACCTGAGGTTTTGAATTTGGTGTTCTTTAAGAAGGTTATGAGTAAGGCAAAGTTTTGGCAGATGATAGGCAGAGGAACAAGACTTTGCCCGGGATTGCTTGACGGAGAGGATAAAAACTGGTTTTACATTTTTGATTTTTGCGGAAACTTTGAGTTTTTCAGAATGAATAACGGAAAACCTACAGCAAATCAGATGGCGCTTCAGGGGGCAATATTCAATCTGAAATCGCAAATTATCTTTAAACTCCAAGATATTGCTTATCAGACGGAGGATTTAATTGCTTTTCGTAAGAGTTTGGTTGGCGAAATGGTAACAAAGGTTCGAGAACTCAACAAAGACAATTTTGCGGTAAAGCAACATTTAAAGTATGTTGAATTATATGCAAGTGAAGAAAATTATGTATCGCTTACATACGAAGATACACTCATTATTAAGGAAGAACTTGCTCCGCTCATTATTCCTGATGATGACGAGGCAAGCGCCGTGCGTTTTGATGCACTTATGTACGGTATTGAGCTTGCATATCTTGCCAGGAAATGTTATGCAAGGCATAGGAGTGATTTGTTCAAAAAAGTAAGCGGTATTGCAAGCGTTGCCAACATTCCGGAAATATCGGCGAAGTCTGAACTTATCAATAAAATCCTGCATACAGATTATCTTGATAACTGCGGAATTAATGATTTTGAACATATCCGTGAGTCTCTTCGCAATTTGATGAAATATATTCCGCATAATGTTTTAAGATATGATACCAATTTCAGCGATGATATTCTTTCAACAGAGTGGAAAGAATCTGAACTTGAAAGCGATGACCTTAAAAACTATAAAGCCAAAGCAGAGTATTATGTAAGACAGCATCAGGATAACAGTGTAATTGCAAAATTGAAGAGTAATGTGCCGCTTACAAAGGATGACATTGAAATGCTTGAAAAAATTTTGTGGAGTGAAGTCGGGACAAAAGATGAATATACCGCCGAATACGGTGGAAAACCCCTTGGCGAGTTTGTTCGCGAGATTGTCGGACTTGATATGAGTGCCGCAAAAGAAGCGTTTTCTGAATTCCTTGATAATGCAAATCTTGATTCAAAACAAATTTATTTTGTGAATCAAATTGTAGAATACATTGTCCATAACGGAATGATGAAAGATTTATCCGTACTTCAGGATGCGCCGTTTACGGATAGAGGCAGTGTTGTTGAAATCTTTACAGATCTTTCTGTATGGGCAGGAATCCGCAAGGTTATTGAAAAGCATTAATATGAATGCAGCAGCATAATAAAAACATTAAAAATAACATAAAATAATATTGACAAACGTTGTGTTTTGTTGTATAATGATTAGTGGAAAGAGGGAAGCTTATGACTAATTATAACAATATGAAGAAAATTCGCGAAATATACGGTGCTACACAAGAGGAAATAGCGAAGGTTGCTGGCGTAAATCGATCGACAGTCTCCCAGTGGGAAACGGGTTCCATGAAAGCGTCGAGTTCTAAGCTCGAAAAATTTATCTATTTTTTATGGTATAGGACCTGAGTGCTTTTATGAACTTCCAGATATTGATGATATTAGAAAAAATATGCTGATAGAATCCGCAAAAAAATGAGAAAGAGGTCAGAGAGTCCTCGGAAAATAAAAAAACCAAAGTTGACGAATTTGCACAAATGCTTCAATCATTATCTTTTAACGAAGCCAGAGCAAGATTCATGCTTGCGATGAAACTTTTGCTTTCTACAGCGGATGACGGAAAAACTTGATGAAATTAGAGCTTGCATATGAAATTAACCAAAAAGATGGCTAAAAGGTTGGAAGCAATAATCAGCATTAGAAAAGATGAAGAGAAAGCTAAAAAGGAAAAAAATGAAGATACGTTGTACGATTTGTTAGACTCTTTCTCTGAAGACGATTAACAATTTAATAATTCAACAATTACAAAAGAAAAAGCTTTATTGAGCTTGGACCCTCAATAAAGCTTTCCAGAAATAACAATACTTGATATCATTATTTCGGTACATATGTAAATATTCTATCACGTATTTTGACATTTGTCAACGTTTCTGAGCTAAATTATATGCTAAAAGGTTGTGAATTTTTGTTGCATACGTTCTTTTGTATTGTTTCTACATAGATATTAAACAATCCAAAGGAGGTAGCAGTTATGATAGCTACTAAAATAAAAATGAAGTCAGGTTGTGGAAAGTCAGACAATCTATTAGAAATTGATTCTGTATATGTTACAGGATGTACAAACCCAGGATATTATAAAAAAGAAGTATTACACGATCACCTTAAGAAAATCCTGGAACCATACAAGTGGATATATGGCCATATCCTAATGTTGTTCCTGCAACGAGTGTCAACAACGAGAAGTATGTGAAATCTTCTCCTAACACTTCAAACAAGGATAATCTCCTTTGTTTACCAAGAGAGTAAGGAGGCCTTGTATGGGTAAAAATCAACATGTTACTCCTCATACTGACGGAGGTTGGCTGGTTATTGGTGCAGGAAATCAAAAAGCTACATTGAAAACCAATACACAAGCGGAGGCTATTGCCGCTGCAAGAGAAATAGCAAGAAATCAAAAATCTGAACTTGTTATTCATGGTCGAGATGGTAGGATTAGGGAAAAAGATTCTTACGGAAATGATTCGTTTCCACCAAGAGGGTGAAGAAAGGATGAAATATATGTATAAAACAGGAGAACAGCCCGGTAAGGGTGAGTATACTTGTACTAATTGCGGACAGGTAGTCGTGCTTGATGACAATACAGACACATTGCCACCATGTCCTAAATGTAGTGGAGACACTTATAGTAAGTAAAACAAATAAGTGGGGCGTAATGCATTCCATTATACCCCCACTACAACAAAGATGATAACAAATTGATAACAGATAACACCATAGACCGAATAATTAAAAGATTTTAAGCGGAATCGGCGAAGAAAACGACTTAAAATCAGGCAAAACAACTAAAATCACGTCATAACGCACCGAGTGGGAGTAGTGGCCTTTGGTTTAGATGTGGCTAAAAATCCGGTAATGTCAAGGGTTTCGGGATTCTACACTTTTTGAACTATCGTTTTTGCAGCACTTTTTTTAAAAACGTGTTTTCGTGCAGATGAAATAGTCGCACTTGGCTTGCAACTAAACATAAAAATCGCATAATTTATAAGGCTTTTGCCCAGTTTTGGGCAGAAGCCTTATTTGCATATTTGATAAAATTTCCTATTTAATATATCATCGATCAGATAAAAACAGCGAGGTGAATAGTGTGGGAGAAGAAAAATACCATATATATTTAAGTACAAAGGCAAGAAATGAAATTGTCGCTTTAAAGCAATTCCCACAGTGTAGGAAACTGTTTTGAATAATTCTTGCGTATCCGCTTGTAAAATCAATACATTTCTGCGGACAGACTATAATACATTTCTTACAACTGATACACTTATCTGTTATATAATAGCCGTCAACTGTTTTTATACCGTTTCCAAATGAAAAAGATTCTCTCTCAATAGGTTTTTTTGAAAGGTCAAACCATTCTCCGCATCCGTCATAAATTCTAAACACGGTAAGAGCTATGCGGGACTCTTTTGTGGGATAGATTTCGTACATATAGCTGTTTTTCTCAAACAACCTGTTCAGATAATCGTCACCGACTTCCTCAACCTTTCCTCTGACAGAAATTGCAATGCATGAAAGCGTGTCAGTGCCTTTCATCCCTGTCAAAGAAACATATCTGCCAGTCTTTAATCGAGCATAAAAATTCTTGCCTCTTGCGGTAAGAAAGTACAGCCCGTTTTCGTCATAGTCCATAATGTCGATGGCACACGTTACAGGCAAGGCGTTTTCGTCCACAGTTGCCATAACGGTTGAATGTATTTCTTTTGTAAGATATTTAAGATAATCCATTATTACCTCCGTATAAAGGCAGAAAGTAACGCAAGAAATGGCTTATGCGACTCCCACATTCATTAGAATTTGCCGTTTTGATTCTGCCAAGTTGATTTATCGGCAATAGTCTCCATTACATCCCAATGTTCTGCAATTTTGCCGTTTTCAATTCTCCACAAATCATAATAAGATGTAGGTGCTCCGCCGAAAGTTCCCTCGCTGACTGCAAGCACATAATTGCCCTGTGCAAGCACCTGATGAACAGTAGTATAAATCATCTGGATGCCTTGTTTGCCGAGTGATTCAAGTGTTGCACCAAGTCCTGAAAGCCCGTCGGCAATACCTGTGTTATGCTGAATGTAAGATAAAAAATAAGGAGTTTTGAAATGACTATTTTGGATAATACTATAAAAGCATTAAAAAACCTTGGAGGAAAAGCGTCATATTCGGACATATATGCAGAATATGAAAAGGTTGTTGGTAATACAATAACTAAAAACCAACAAGCTGGAATAAGAGCTTGTATTGAACGAAATTCTTACTGATTCTGAGGTGTTTAAAGGCAATGATGTATTTTATTCTGTTTATGGAAAGGGGAAAGGATACTGGGGATTGAGATAATCTTATAACATTAACAAGTCTAATTGTTATAATATAATATAGACATCCTGTTAATTTCATTAAATAAAAAACAAAGATAACGTATAAAAATGAAAATAATAAAAACACTCAAATCATTTATCAGCGATTTTGGAGTGTTTTTTATTTTGTTACAGTTTATTGTAGAAATGTATTTAAAACATATTGAAAAAATGTTGTTATATGTTAAAATAAATTGTTAAAAGAAATGGAGGGAGAACATGAAAAAAGTTTTATATATTTTAATCGCAGCGATCTCTATAATGGCATTTTCGGGGTGTGGGATGAAAAACACGGTACAGATCGGTACGGGTGATGTGAACGGTACATATTATGCTTACGGCACGGAGTTAGCGGAAATATTAAACAACAACAGTGATGTTTATTTTAAAGTACGAAAAACAGCCGGTTCGGCGGCAAATTTACGCTTAATATCTCAAGAATATGTTGACATTGCATTTGTACAAAGTGATGTTATGAAAGACGCATACAACGGAACAGGATATTTTGACAAGGAATACAAAGGTTATTCGGCTATTGCCGGGTTATATACAGAGGCGATACAAGTGGCAGTGCCGAAAGATTCGGATATAAATTCAATAAGCGATTTATACGGAAAAAGTGTATCGCTTGGAGAAAAAGAATCGGGTGTATTACAAAATTCAAAACAAATATTATCGGCATACGGTTTAAACGAAAGTATGGTTGATGCTAAGTATTTATCATACACTGACGCAGCAAAAGCGATGAAAAACGGAAATCTTGACGCATTTTTCTGTACAGCCGGAACACCGACTCGTGCAATAACAGAAATTTCAGACGATATAAAGCTTATCCCTATTGACGGAACTGTTGCGAACAGACTTACAGAGCAATACAACGGATATGTAAAACATACAATAAAAGCAAACACATATGACGGACAAACAGAAGATATTGAGACACTCGGTGTGAAAATGGTACTGATTGCGAGTGACAAGATGTCAGACGACAGAGTAAAGTCAATCACAAAAAACATCTTCGGCAACAGCAACAAGTTTGGTTTTGCCAAAGATGATACATTCGATATGAACTTTGCAACAGAAAATGTTACTATACCGTTCCACAAAGGTGCAAGCGAATATTATGCGGAAAACGGAGTAAATGTTGCAACAAAATAAATAAAAAGGGGAAATGCAAAACATGAATCAGATTTCTTTAGATATGTACCAAACGCTTGGTATGGCGGTTGCGGTATTGTTTTTGGGAGCGTTTTTGAAAAAACGGATAAAATTCCTTGAAACATTTTGTATTCCGTCACCGGTTGTCGGAGGGTTGATATTTGCGATTGTTTCGTGCATACTGTATGCGACAGGAATTTTGGAAATATCATTTGACGAAACACTTAAAAATGTATGTATGGTAATATTTTTTACGTCGGTAGGATTTCAAGCCAACTTGAAAGTATTAAAAAGCGGCGGACTAAGCCTTGTGGTATTTTTAGTTTGCGTAATAGTGCTTATTATAAGCCAAAACCTTGTTTCGGTGGGATTGGCAAAGTTGGTCGGGGTAAGTCCGCTTATAGGACTTAGCACAGGCTCAATACCTATGGTCGGCGGACACGGTACAGCCGGAGCATTCGGACCTGTACTTGAGGACTTAGGAATCTCGGGTGCGTCAACACTTTGTACAGCGGCGGCAACATTCGGATTGGTAGCCGGCTCACTTATGGGCGGCCCTATTGGCAGACGACTTATATTAAAGCACGACCTTTTAAAAACTGCCGTTATGGAAGATGACGCAACACTTGTTGAGGATGAAAAGAAACACAAGAGAAGTGTAAGTATGTATGCACCTGCAACATATCAAATTGCCATAGCAATGGGACTGGGAACGATTGTTTCGTGGGCACTGAGCAAAACAGGAATGACCTTTCCAATATACATAGGTGCAATGATAGTTGCGGCGGCAATGCGAAACATAAGCGAACACACAAACCTCTTCACCGTAAATATGGGTGAAATAAATGATATAGGTGGTATATGTCTTTCATTGTTCTTGGGCATAGCAATGATTACATTGAAATTATGGCAACTTGCATCATTGGCACTTCCGCTATTGATACTTCTTGCAGGACAAGTTGCGTTGATGTTTGTATTTACGTATTTCGTTCTATTTAACGTAATGGGCAGAAATTATGACGCGGCAGTGCTTGCGGCAGGTACTTGCGGTTTCGGAATGGGTGCAACACCTAATGCAATGGCAAATATGCAGGCACTTACAGAAAAATATGTGCCGTCAGTAAAGGCATACTTGCTTGTACCGATTATAGGCAGTATGTTTGCAGACTTTTTAAATAGTTTAACAATAACTTTCTTTATAAATTTGTTCTAAGAGTGATATGGAGGGATTTATTATGAAAAAGAAACCATTTATAACAGTTGAAACAGAAAATCTTGCAGTACCGGAAGTTCACATCGACAAAGAAGATGTAGAAGAAACAACCGATACGGACGATACAGAAACCATTACATACGACAACGTGGCAGTGCCGGAAATACATATAAAACATAAAAATAAATAGTAGATTTTCACATTTTACTTATAAAATGAATAGAAAACCATAAAAAGCATATTATAAATTCATACAGAAAAAAACTTTACGGAGGATATAAGTATGAAGAAAGTAATATGCTTTTTTATTTGCGTATGTTTTATGATGCATAGTGTTGTTGTATTTGCCGAAAGCAATACCGATTTAGGACTTAATGCAAAATCAGCAATACTTATGGAGGAATCGACAGGTAATATACTTTACGAAAGCAATCCCGACGAGAGATTACCTATTGCAAGCGTTACAAAAGTTATGACTATGCTCCTTATAATGGAGGCTGTTGACAGTGGAAAGATAAGCCTTGACGATATGGTCACTGTAAGTGAAAATGCAATGAGTTACGGCGGAAGTACAATGTTTTTGGAAACAGGAGAACAACTTACTGTAAATGATATGCTGAAAGGTATTGCGGTTGCAAGTGCGAATGATGGTTGTGTGGCAATGGCAGAACATCTTGCAGGCAGTGAAAGTTGCGTTTAGTAGATATGATGAATGAAAAGGCGAAGAAACTTGGTATGGAAAATACTCATTTTATGAACACAAACGGACTTGATGAAGATGACCATTATTCAAGTGCAAGAGATGTTGCGATAATGTCAAGGGAATTGATGAAACATGAAACGATTTTTAATTACACGTCAATATGGATGGACACACTTCGCGGCGGAAAGTTCCAGCTTGCGAACACAAATAAATTGATACGTTTTTATGACGGTGCAAACGGACTGAAAACAGGCTCAACATCAAAGGCACTATGTTGTTTGAGTGCGGCGGCAAAAAGAAATGATATGCAGCTTATAGCCGTTGTACTCGGTGCACCGACTTCGGCAGAAAGATTTGCGTCAGCAAAATCACTTCTTGATTACGGATTTGCAAATTATGAGGTAAACACACAAATAACCGCCGGAGATGAAGTGCAGAAAATAGCGGTTGAAAAGGGTGTGGACAAAGAAGTGGACGTTGTTGCAGGTGACAGCTGCTCAACGCTTGTGAAAAAAGGACAAGAGGACAATATTACCAAGGAAATAAAAATAGACGAAACGATTACCGCACCGATAGAGGCAGGACAAAAAATAGGAACT
>ENA-OPYX01001166-OPYX01001166.1-human-gut-metagenome-genome-assembly--contig:-NODE-1166-length-14519-cov-2.617704_pt1 | contig 14519 bp, 17 predicted proteins | sample MGYA00242639_ERZ504486 | MGnify/ENA primary metagenome ERZ504486 (study PRJEB26092, sample SAMD00036296) | human gut metagenome | host: Homo sapiens | study: EMG produced TPA metagenomics assembly of... | reverse complement strand
AAGCTGAAAGAAAAGGTAGAGAAGGTAGACGGAGTAGAGAATGTACTCTGGTATGATTCACTGGCTGATATTTCGGTTCCACAGAGCGTGCTTCCATCAAAGCTGTATGATGAGTACAACACAGAAGACGGAACAATGATGGCGGTATTTTTCAAAGACGGAACTTCATCCGATGAAACCATGAAGGCAATTACCGAGATCCGTAAGATCACCGGAGAGCAGTGCTTCTTAAGTGGAATGTCTGCGATTGTAGAGGACACCAAAGAGCTTGCCGAAAAGGAAACACCACTTTATGTACTGATCGCAGTCGCACTTTCTGCACTGGTTCTGGCAATTACGATGGAATCGATTTTTGTTCCGGTATTGTTCCTTTTGAGTATCGGAATCGCAATCGTATATAATCTTGGAACGAATGTATTTTTTGGAGAGATTTCTTATATCACGAAGGCACTGGCAGCGGTACTTCAGCTCGGTGTCACTATGGACTATTCTATTTTCCTGATGCACAGTTATCAGGAGCAGCAGGTGCGCTATAACGGAGATAAAGAGCGGGCGATGGCACACGCGATTTCCCAGACCTTTTCATCCGTAATCGGAAGTTCAGTTACGACGGTTGCCGGATTTATCGCACTCTGCTTTTATGAGCTTTACGCTTGGAAAAGATATCGGTATCGTTATGGCAAAAGGAGTTATCTTCGGAGTTCTGGTTTGTGTAACCGTTCTTCCGTCCATGATCCTGTGCTGTGACAAGCTGATCGAGAAGACGAAACACAAACCGCTGCTTCCGGATATTGGAAGGATTTCAGATAAGGTGACAAAGCGTTATGTGATTTATGTAGTAGCATTTGTGATCCTTCTGTTTCCGGCGATTTACGGAAACAATCACACAGGTGTTTACTACAATCTGGACGAATCGCTGCCAAAGAATCTTCCGAGTGTCATTGCGAACACGAAATTAAAAGAGATTACATATGAACACCACACATATGATCCTAGTGGACAGCTCGGTTGCAGGTTCTGATGTTAAGAAGATGTCACAGGAGATTGAAAAAGTAGATGGTGTTAAATGGGTACTTGGACTGGATAATCTGGTCGGCTCCGGTGTCCCGGCAGATATGCTCCCGGAATCTGTCACCGGTATGCTGAAAAATGACAAGTACCAGCTGCTGATGGTAAATTCTACGTACAAAGTAGCAACGGATAAAGTAAACAAACAGATTGAGCAGATTGATAAGATCATGGATAAATATGATAAGGGTGCAATGCTGGTAGGAGAAGGACCATTGACAAAAGATTTGATCAACATTACAGATACAGACTTTAAACGCGTAAGCGCAGTGTCTATTGGAATCGTATTTGTGATTATTCTGCTTCTGTTCAAATCAGTTACTATTCCGGTGATCCTGGTCGGTGTGATCGAATTTGCGATCTTTGTGAATATGGGTATTCCGTTTTACACTGGAACAAAGCTGCCGTTTGTGGCATCAATCGTAATCGGTACGATCCAGCTTGGCGCGACTGTGGATTATGCGATCCTGATGACCACCAGATATCAGAGAGAGAGAAGCCGCGGCGCAGGCAAATTTGACGCGATCACAACAGCGCATAAGTTTTCTGCGCAGTCGATCATCGTCAGTGCGCTCAGCTTCTTTGCTGCAACGATCGGTGTCGGACTTTATTCCAATATCGATATGATCAGTTCACTGTGTATCCTGATGGCGAGAGGTGCACTGATCAGTATGGTGGTTGTTGTGCTGATCCTTCCGTCCTTATTCATGGTATTTGACAAGATTATTGTAAAGACGAGCAAAGGTTTCCGACCTACAGGCTTGAAATCATAACCACATCATAGTATAATTTCCTTGGATTATTATATGATACAAGGAACGGAGAAAAAGATCCGTGCGTATCAAAAGGGCTGATACAATCCTGCTATCATAAAAGGAATAAGGAGGAATCCACTATGATTAATTGGAACAATTTGGATACACTTACATCATTTAAAGAACTTTCGGAAGTAGAACGTGTCAATCTTGCAGAAGTGATGTCCGGTGAGAACGGAGCAGAACGTGTTAAGGATTACAGCGTTCCGATGACAGAGGATCTTACTTACAATTACGCTGCAAAAGCAGTAGATGATAAAGTACTTGCAGCACTTGCAAAGCTTGCAAAAGAAGCGCAGCTGACAGAAAAGTACGCAGCACTCTACAATGGAGAAGTGATCAACACAGGAGAAAAGAGACTGGTTCTTCATCAGCTCACCCGTGGACAGCTTGGAGATAAAGTAGAAGCTGACGGAGTAGACAAGCGAGAATTCTATGTTAAGCAGCAGCAGAGGATCGCAGATTTTGCCAATAAAGTACATGCCGGCGAGATCACAAATGCAGCAGGTGAGAAATTCACAACAGTCGTACAGATCGGTATCGGTGGAAGTGACCTTGGTCCTCGCGCAATGTATCTTGCACTTGAGAACTGGGCTAAGAAGAACGGCACATTCAAGATGGAAGCCAATTCATCAGCAATGTTGACCCGGATGATGCAGCAGCAGTACTGAATTCAATTGATGTAGCACATTCTATTTTTGTTCTGGTATCAAAGTCAGGAACAACTCTTGAGACTCTTACCAATGAGTCATTTGTAAAAGATGCCCTGAAGAATGCAGGTCTGGATGCTTCCAAGCATATGATCGCTGTTACAAGCGAGACATCACCACTTGCAAAGAGCGATGATTATCTTGCAGCATTCTTCATGGATGATTATATCGGAGGACGTTACTCATCTACTTCAGCAGTCGGCGGTGCCGTACTTTCGCTGGCGTTCGGACCGGAAGTATTTGCACAGTTCCTTGCAGGAGCAGCAAAGGTAGATGAAGTTTCCAAGAATGAAGATTTATTGAAGAACCCGGCAATGCTGGATGCGATGATCGGTGTATACGAGCGTAATGTACTCGGATATCCGGCAACAGCCGTTCTCCCATATTCACAGGCACTGAGCCGTTTCCCGGCACATCTGCAGCAGCTGGATATGGAATCCAATGGTAAATCAGTTAACCGCTTTGGCGAGCCGGTAGATTACCCGACAGGTCCGGTGATCTTCGGAGAACCAGGAACAAACGGACAGCATTCCTTCTATCAGCTTCTCCACCAGGGAACCAACATCATACCGCTCCAGTTCATCGGCTTCAAGAACAGCCAGATCGGAACAGATGTTGTGATTCAGGACAGCACAAGCCAGCAGAAGCTCTGCGCAAACGTAGCTGCACAGATCGTAGCATTTGCATGCGGTAAATCAGACGAGAACCGCAACAAGAATTTTGAAGGTGGACGTCCGTCAAGTATTATCATCGGTAAAGAACTGACACCAGAGACACTCGGTGCACTTCTTGCACATTTTGAGAATAAGGTTATGTTCCAAGGATTTGTATGGAATGTGAACAGTTTCGACCAGGAAGGTGTTCAGCTTGGGAAAGTACTTGCCAAACGTGTACTTGCCCATGAGACAGACGGAGCACTGAAAGTATACAGTGATCTTTTAGATATCTAATCAGAATTAATGAAAGAGACCAGAGTCGGTGCGGATTTTAGGATTCGGACCGGCTTTTTGAATACGAAAATATGCAAGAGAAGCTACCAGGATATTCTGTCAGGATTTCCGGCTGAATGATTGTTTTTTAGGAAAAAGACATAAAACCAGGAAAAGAGAAAGATTATGAAATTAGAAAATTACGAGGTGCATCTCCCGAATTATTCCATCGGAGATGCAATTTACGATAAAATCGGACCGGTCTGCGAATCTTATGGGAAAACGGTACTTGTGATCGGCGGAAAAAGGGCACTTGATGCGGCTTTTGATAAGATCAAAGCGGCGGTCGACCAGACGAATCTGGAGATTATTGGAAAAGAACTTTATGGGAAAGACTGTACCTATCAGACGGTAGAAAAGCTTCGCCGGATGTCGGTTTATCAGAAAGCAGATATGGTATTTGGAGTAGGAGGGGGCAAAGCACTGGATACGGTAAAATGTCTGTGTATCACAGATGATAAGCCGGTGTTCAGCTTCCCGACAATCGCATCCAACTGTTCGGCATGTACATCGGTGTCGATCATGTATAACGAGGATGGTACATTTCTGAAACCGAATTTCTTCGTGCGTCCGGTCATGCATGCATTTATCGATACAGAAATCATAGCAAAAGCACCGAGTCAGTATATGTGGGCAGGAATTGGTGATACCTATGCAAAATACTATGAAGCAACAATCTCATCAAGGGATGAAAGACTGGAACATTTTACCTCACTTGGTGTAGCAGTCAGTCTGATGTGCAGGAATCCGCTTCTGGAATATGGGCCGAAGGCATTTGCAGGCCATAAAAAGGGACTGTGTACATACGATGTAGAGCAGGTGGTTCTGGCGATCGTTGTGACAACCGGAATTGCATCCATTTTCCTTACAAAAGATTTTACACCGGATTATAACAGTGGACTTGCACATGCAATTTTTTATGCTCTGACGAAGTACCCGGTGATCGAGCAGCGGCATCTGCACGGGGAAGTAGTTGGATTTGGTGTGCTTCTGGCACTTCTTGTAGATGGACAGGTAGAAGAATTTGAGAAATATATCAGCTGAATCGCGAGATAGGTCTTCCGGTGTCCTTGAAAGAAATTGAGATTACAGAGGATGAATGGAAAGAAAGTATGGGACATATTCCGAAAATGTCGGATGTAGCACATTACCCATATAAGGTAACCCGGGAAATGCTGGAAGATGCAATGCAGAAACTGAAAGAAAGAGTCAGAAAGGATCAGAGCCATGAAGAATAAGAAATCCGCAGCTTCCTCTATGATTCTTGGGGTAGCGTTTGTTTGGTTTACAACACATTTCGGAGGTGGATTTGCCTCGGGTGCGCAGATCTACAGTTAATTTGTGTGATGTGCGTGGCTCCCGCAGTTGCATTTGCGACAGGCGGAGCGACTTTAAGTACCCTGACCGGACTTCCGTATCTGCTGTGTACGTTGATTATCGGCATATTTATCTTCGTTGTGGCAGTATTTGGAACAGACCTGGTGTGTAAGGTGGCTTCTGTCCTGTCTGTCTGCATTATCGCAGGTCTTCTGATCGTGTATATTCCGAATATCATCGCAGGTGCAGTGCGGTGTTGGAAAAGGATTTATGATGCCGCTGATTTCTGTTTTGATCATTCTTGGAGCGGTATCTACGGCGGTTAATATGGTGGCTGCAATGGTCAAGAGAATCTGTAGTGGTCTTGATAAGATGAAAAAAGAGACAGGAACGGATGAGAAAAGAAAAATCGGTACAAAGGAAATTGTGGCAGCATTTATCTGCTGTGTTGTAGATTTTGGAATCGCACAGTTCGGGCTTCTGACACTGATCCAGAAGGCGTATAGTGTGCTGGCGTATCTGGCGATTCCGGTAATCCTTATTCCATATCTGATCCACATGGCAGTGACCAGATTTGATACGAAGTAATGAGAGAATAAAGGGAAAAGAGGACAAAAGATGCCAATCGGTGTTATAGTAAATGTAAGTATGGTGATGCCGGTTAGTTATCTTTGGAGTACTTATATTTTACCATTAGTGAGGTGATGGAATGGCAAAGATTACAGTGTGGTCAAAGCAGCATGAAAATGTCTGGAAAGTTCTTCAGGAGACCGGACGATATACGGTAAAGCGAGAGTATATTATAAAGGATCTCAAAGAACATTCGGAGCTGGTTTTGGATACTTATGAATGGCTGGTCAAGAACGGACCGGACTACGGGAACAAACCGGCGGATGTGGAATTTCCGGTATGGGTATCCTTCAGGCAGGATGCAACGATGCTTCCGGAAAAAGGAAGAGTGATCCTGGAACTGGAGATCGAAGAATCCCTGATTACCAGAGTGAATTTCACAAAATGGGGAATGATCCTCAACTATTCCTATATTCCGGCAGACAAGGCGGATGAAAAGCGGCACAAAGAGCTTCTGGAAGCCTATGGAGTCAGCGACACGCAGGCGTATATGTCGCAGTTCTATCCGGAGATCAAACGGGAGATCCGGGAGAGCTGGAAGAGGCTTTTTGATGATGACATCCAGATCGGAAGTGATGGATGTTATGGAAACATCTGGGAGGTGCGAAGAGAATGGGTGAAAAATGTAATACAATAACCTTATATGCATCACAGGCAGACCCGGTAATCGAAGCAATTGAGCGGAATGGCGTGTGCTATTCCAAAGAGGCGTATGTGCGGAAAAAATATCAGGAAAGTGCAAAGATTTTCACAACAGCCTATTCCTGGTTTGTGCGTGAGATGGAGAAATATGTGAAGAAACCGGATGGTGCGGAGTATCCGTACTGGGCATTCCGTGAAGCCTATAATGTGGATCAGTCGATGGGCGGCAACTTCCTGACACTGGAAGTACCATTGGATGAAGTTCTGCTTTTTGATATGTATGACTGGAATAAGATTCTCTGTCTCAAATATATTGGGGAAGATGAAAAAGATGAGAAGCAGTTCCAGGAGCAGCTGGAGATGTATGGGATCAAAGAGATGGATGCGGTGTTGAGTAATTTTTTATCCGTTACAGAAGCAGCAGATCCTGAAAAGCTGGCAACGTCTGACACGGTATCATGAAGAATTGGCACATGGAAATACAGAGCTTGTAAGGGATGTACAAGCAGGACTTTGGAGAATAAAAAAGGAGTGGATCAGATAGATGAAAGTATTGGTATACAGAAAATGCAGCACCTGTCAGAAGGCACTGAAATGGCTGGAGGCGCATGAGATTGCATTTGAGGAACGGGCAATCGTGGAGGAAAATCCAACCTATGAAGAGCTGAAGGAATGGCATGCGATGAGTGGGTTCCCGCTGAAAAAGTTTTTTAATACAAGTGGAATGCTTTATAAGCAGATGCAGCTGAAAGACAAGCTTCCGACGATGACGGAAGATGAGCAGATAAAGCTGCTGGCGACAGATGGTATGTTGGTGAAAAGACCGTTTGTAGTTGGGGACGGATTTGTACTGACCGGGTTTAAAGAAAAAGAATGGGAAGAAAAATTGTTGAAGTAGTGGGGAAGATGAGTGCTGTAAAAGGTGCTCATCTTTTTATTCTGCCTGTAAAGAATGTGTAAAAAGAATTGAAAGAAGACGGAACACTTACGAAACTGAGTAAGAAATGGCTTGGACAGGATACGGCTCCGGAAGAGGACCGATTTGAAAAAACGATAAATTAAAAAGAAAAATAACGGGTAACTCAATGAAAAGAGGAACCCGTTATTTTTTATTCAGATTTTTTTGATTTTATTAGACCAAGGAGCAGGACGGCCGGAAAAATAATGGCTGCGAAAATCCCGGTTTTCAGACTGCCACCGGCGTAGGAAGATACCAGACCTGCAAGCGTCGGACCACCGGAACATCCCAGATCTCCGGCAAGTGCAAGGAGGGCAAACATTGTTGTGCCGCCACGTGGAATAGAGACGGATGCGGTGCTGAAAAGTCCCGGCCACATAATTCCAACGGAGAATCCGCAAAGCGCACATCCCAAAAGGTTCAGCGCAGGAAATGGAAGGATGGAAATACATAAATAGGAAAGGATGCAAAGAATGCAGCTTCCTCTCATGAACAGATCCAGCCGGATCCTGTCTCCGTATTTTCCGTAAAGCAGCCGGGAAGCCCCCATACAGGCTGCAAAGGTAAGAGGACCGGCAAGATCGCCGAGTGTTTTGGAAATGTGCAGGCTTGTCTCGGCAAAAGTGGATGCCCATTGGCTGACTGCCTGTTCGCTGGCACCGGCACAGGTCATCATAAGCATTAACATCCAGAAGATTTTAGATGTGCACAATTCTCTGAGAGAAAGTCCCTGTTCACCTTCTTCATGAAGGGAGTAGATTGGTGCATTTCTGAAGAGGAAAGTGTTAAATATTGGGATGACAGCCCACATAAGTGCGAGGATTTTCCAGTGCGATATTCCGAAAAACCAGAAAAATGCGGTTGATAACAGAACAACGCCCACATGCCCCCAACAGTAAAAGGAATGCAGGAGACTCATTGCTTTTTCTTTGTTATCAGTAGGGCAGGCTTCAATGATCGGGCTTACCAGTACTTCGAGAAGTCCACCGCCGATCGCATAAATGATAACTGCGATTACAAGTCCGGTATAAGGGGAGGAAAAAACTTCCGGAAGAACGGTGAGTAATATCAGTCCTGCCGCAGAAAGGATATGCGCAATTAAAATCGAAATGCGGTATCCGATCCTGTCGATGAAGAATGCGGATAGAAGATCGACAAACAGCTGAATGATAAAGTTGAGTGTGATCAAAAAGGTAATTCGTTCTAGTGAAATATGGTAATTATTTTGGAAAGTGACAAAAAGAAGAGGAACAAAATTATTTACGATAGCCTGAACGATGTAACCAATAAAACAAGCGTAGATGGTCTGCATACAATTTGTGCTTTTTTTCATTTCTTAAAAGCTCCTTTCAAAATAGCACTATATCATATTGGAGGGGTGGATGTCTTGACGAATATCGCAGAAACATAGTACAATATCTCCAAAACACAAAAGGTATAATGAAAATGCAAATAACAGAGATAATAACAGATGAAACACTGAGGGAAATACGTGAACACGGAACGCCGGAGTTTCCATTTTGAATATTATCTGGATGATATCGATGAAATTGGTCAGGGTTATGTCGAATGGCACTGGCATAATGAGATTGAATGGGCATGGGTTGAATCTGGAAAAGTAATCTGCAGGATTGGAAATGAAAAGATTATCCTTGAAGCGGGGGAGGGGATTTTTATAAACAGCAGAGTGATCCACCGATTTGAAACACCGGGTGGTGCGCTTATGCCAAATATCCTGCACGCTCCAGAGCTGCTTGCTGCGCGGGAAAGTGCAATTTATCAAAAATATGTTAGTCCTGTAATTACATATGGTAAAGAATATGTGATTTTGGAAAAAGAAAAAAATAGTGGTATATTAAGTCTGCTGGATGAGATATACAAAGATGCCGGAAAGGAAATGCTTAGAAAAGAACTGATTATACAGAATAAGATCAGCAGATTATGGGATGAATTGTTTGAAGAAGTTCCGGATATTGTACAGAGAGAGTCCCGGAATAAGAATCTCCTTTTACAGTCGCGGCTCAGAGAGATGATGCAGTTTATAGAAAACCATTATAAAGAACGAATTTCTTTGGAAAGGCTGGCAGCGGAAGCGAATATTAGTAAAAGTGAAGCCCTTCGATGCTTTAAGCGTGGAATAGGGACGACTCCGGTGAAATATTTGATCGATTACAGACTGGAGAGGGCAAGAGAATTATTGTGTAAGACGAATGATACGGTTATTCGGGTTGCCGCAGATGTGGGAATAGATAATACAAGTTATTTTGTAAGAATATTTAAGAAAATGTATGGGATGACACCAGGAGCATTCCGGGAAGAAGAAGGACTGAAAAAGGCTGGAGAAAAATAACATACTAGAAGAAATTCTCCGAATTTAGTTGACTTTTTGATACATCATGATATCATTACTTCGTATGGCTGAAGTGTTCGGGAGGGTGGAACAACTGGCTTTGTAAGAAGAACAAAAGAGAGAGGTTTTGGGAAAAGGAAAATGAATGTGAAATACGATTACGAGAGAATTGTGCAGGGGATCCTGGACATTGGGGAAGCTATGATTAGATGTGGAGCGGAGAACTTCCGTCTGCAGGACAGTCTGTACCGTATTTGCAGAAGTTATGGATTTGTAAAGTATGATATTTTTGTTATACCAAGCAATATCCAGATTACGGCAGAGACACCGGAAGGGCAGATTATTACACAGATCCGACTGGTAGAAATAGGGGAATGTGACTTTGACAAGCTGGATTATCTGAATAATCTGTGCCGTAAAATCTGTAAAGAAAAGCCGGATGCAAAAGAAATGAGAAGACAGTTTGAAGAGGTGATGGGAAGACCGGAACAGAAGTGGTACACCCATTATGCGGCCGGTATTTTAGGTGGTACCGGATTTGCGGTATTCTTTGGATGTGATATAAGGGATGCGATCATTGCGGTGATCGTATCAATTGTGATCGTTGCAGCAGGGAACTGGCTGGCCGAACGTGAGAAGAACCTGCTGGCATATAACCTGATCTTATCGTTTATTGCAGAGATGATCATTCTGTTATCTGTTAAATTTGGATTTGCGGATCATGAGGAGCGGATCATGATCGGAATTGTCATGCTCCTGATCAGTGGACTGAGTACGACGAACGGAATCCGTGATCTGCTTCAGAAAGACTTTATCTCCGGATCGATCAATATCATGAATTCCATGCTTGGTGCTTCCGGAATCGCATTTGGTACGGCGATACCGATGATTCTTTTTGGCGGTGTAGAGGCGGAAGGATATATCCTTACCCCGAATCTGATCGTACAGCTGATTTCCTGTACCGCAGCCTGCGTGGGATTTGCACTGTGGTTTAAGATCCGGGGCATGCAGGTGGTTTACTGTGGAATCGGAGCATTTTTTACATGGCTGATTTATGCACTTGTTTATGAGGCGCGTCCAAGTAACTTCCTTGCAACTACACTTGCGGCGACATTCGTTGCATTCTATGCATTTATTATGTCGCGGATAAATAAAGCACCATCAACAATTTTCCTGACAGCGTCTGTATTCCCTCTGATTCCTGGACCGAATCTGTACTATGTAATGTACGCATGCGTAAGCGGGAATATGCATATGCTCCTGGAACAGACGATCACACTTTTTGCAACCTGCGTTGCAATTGCATTTGGATTTAACTTTGTAGATATTGCATCAAGAACTATCATGCGTAGTATGAAGGTAGAATATCACATTGGAAAAAGTGACAGATAAATAAAAAGTTTCAGCCGCGGATTTCATTCTGCGGCTGAAATTTTAGCCTGTGTGCCGGGAATATGCCTGGATGAGAGCAGATTCCGGATGCACCTGGACAGTCCGAAGGCTTTCGTAAAAAATTATTTAATTTCTTGACTTTATACTTTCGGTATGGTACACTAACCTAGCGAATGGAAGTATAGGTCTTTTTTTATGCCTATTTTTAACAAAGAAAGTTTCAGGCGTGAAGCTTTCACGACAGCCTCGCAAGCTGTCATGCAACTAAAAATTAGAACATAAAAAGCGAGGTGGAAGTTGTGCGTACAAGAATTACACTGGAATGTACAGAATGCAAGCATCGTAACTACAACATGACAAAGGATAAGAAGTCTCATCCGGAACGCATGGAAACAAAGAAATACTGTAGATTCTGCAAATCACACACATTACACAAAGAGACGAAATAGTCGTTGAAGGGAAGTGAATGTTATGGGCGAATCTAAAGACAAAGCGAAGACAAAAGAGAAGAAAACTCCTTTCTTCAAAGGTCTGAAAGCTGAGTTTAATAAGATTATCTGGCCAGACAAAACCACACTTACCAAACAGACAGCTGCGGTCGTAGTTGTTTCCGTTATCTTAGGAGCGATTATCACGATCTGTGATATCCTGGTAAAATTCGGGGTAGATTTATTAGTTAGATAAGATACTGATAAATGGTAATGCAGGAAAGGTGAGTTTATGGCAGAAGCAAAATGGTATGTTGTGCATACCTATTCAGGGTATGAAAACAAGGTAAAAGCCAACATTGACAAAACGATCGAGAACCGTCATCTGGAAGATGAGATCCTTGAGGTCCGTGTTCCGATGCAGGAAGTTGTCGAATTGAAGAACGGCGTACAAGAAAGCGTCTTCCAGGAAAAAAGATGTTTCCGGGGATATAGTTCTTATGCCACATGATCATGAACGATGATACCTGGTATGTGGTACGAAACACAAGAGGTGTTACAGGATTTGTAGGTCCTGGATCCAAACCGGTTCCGCTTACAGATGAAGAGATGACACCACTTGGTATCCAGAAAGAAGACATCGTGGTAGATTTTGAAGAAGGAGATACTGTGACAGTAACAGGCGGAGCCTGGGAAGGAACAGTCGGCATGATTCAGACTATCAATATGGCTAAGCAGAGCCTGACGATCAATGTTGATTTATTCGGCCGCGAAACGCCGGTAGAAATAAGTTTCGCAGAAGTCAAAAAAATGTAACTTTATGCGCAGTGCATAATGAACACGTGGGAGGGAAATCCCCGCAAATACCACAAGGAGGTACTTTAAAATGGCAAAAAAAGTTTCAGGTTATATCAAATTACAGATTCCAGCTGGAAAGGCTACTCCGGCTCCACCGGTTGGTCCTGCTCTTGGACAGCACGGTGTAAATATCGTTGAATTTACAAAACAGTTCAACGCAAAGACAGCTGATCAGGGAGATCTGATCATTCCTGTAGTAATTACAGTTTACAGTGACAGAAGTTTCAGCTTCGTTACAAAGACTCCTCCGGCAGCAGTTCTTATTAAGAAAGCCTGCAACCTTAAATCTGGTTCAGGTGTTCCGAACAAGACAAAAGTTGCTAAGATTACAAAAGCTCAGGTAAAGGAAATCGCAGAACTTAAGATGCCAGACCTGAACGCTGCATCCGTAGAAACAGCTATGAGCATGATCGAAGGAACATGCCGCAGCATGGGTGTAACTGTAGTAGAGGACTAATTCAGACTGCATAAGCAGAATGTAAGGAAACTGAAAAAATACGTGGGAGGGAATTCCCGTAATCACCACTAGGAGGTATTTAGAATGAAAAGAGGAAAGAAATACGTAGAAGCTGCAAAGTTAATCGACAGAGCAACTCTCTATGATAGAGATGAAGCGATCGCACTTGTTAAGAAGAGCGCGACAGCTAAATTTGATGAAACAATCGAAGCTCATATCAGAACAGGATGTGACGGACGTCATGCAGATCAGCAGATCCGTGGCGCTGTAGTTCTTCCGCACGGAACTGGTAAAAAGGTTCGTATCCTTGTATTTGCTAAGGACGCTAAGCTGAAGAAGCTAAAGCTGCCGGAGCAGATTACGTAGGTGGAGATGAACTCATTCCGAAGATCCAGAATGAAAACTGGTTCGAATTCGATGTAGTTGTAGCTACACCGGATATGATGGGTGTTGTTGGACGTCTCGGACGTGTACTTGGACCAAAAGGTTTAATGCCAAACCCCGAAGGCTGGTACAGTAACAATGGACGTTACAAAAGCTATCAAGCGAAATCAAAGCCTGGTAAGATTGAGTACAGATTGGACAAGACAAATATCATCCATGTACCGGTAGGAAAAGCTTCTTTCACTGAAGAACAGCTTGCTGACAACTTCCAGACGCTTATCGATGCGATTAACAAAGCTAAACCGGCAGCAGTAAAGGGTCAGTATCTTAAGAGTGTGACACTTACTTCTACAATGGGACCTGGTGTAAAAATCAACCCAATGAAGCTTGCTTAATCAGTATTGAATAAATGTAAATAATAGAGACACCGTATGCGGAGTGATCCGTTACGGTGTCTTTTTGTGCAACATGAAATCTAACAAACAGTATTCTGTATACATTGTGCATTTTTTGACGAACAATGCATGAAAACATTGAAAATCGGGGAAAATAATGATAACCTATGCCTGTGAAAAAAATATCAAGCAATTAAAAGGAGGCACTTTGTCATGGTTAATATTCAAAAGGCAGCAATTATCGGATGCGGGTTTGTAGGAGCGTCCTCTGCGTTCAGCTTACTTCAGAAAGGGATCTTTTCCGAACTGGTACTGATCGATGCGAATAAAGAAAAAGCAGAAGGGGAGGCAATGGACATAAGCCACGGTAGACCATATGCGCATCCGATGAAAATATATGCGGGATCTTATGATGATATCAGTGATTGTTCACTAATCATCATTACAGCTGGAGCAAATCAAAAACCGGGAGAGACAAGACTGGATCTGGTACACAAAAATGTAGCAATTTTCAAATCGATTATTCCTGAAATCACAAAACGCGGATTTGAAGGAATCCTGCTTGTTGTTGCAAATCCGGTGGATATTCTGACTTATGCGGCACTTAAGATTTCCGGATATCCGAAGGAAAGAGTATTCGGAAGCGGAACCGTTCTGGATACTGCGAGATTCCGTTATCTGTTAAGTGAACATCTTCAGGTTGCGAGCCGGAGTGTACATGCCAATATCATCGGAGAGCATGGAGACAGTGAGCTTGCTGTATGGAGCGGGGCAAATGTGGCGGGAATACCAATCAATGATTTCTGTGAACTTCGCGGACATTATCAGCATCAGGAATCTATGGAAAGAATTTATAAAACTGTGCGGGACAGTGCTTACGATATTATCCAGAAAAAGGGTGCAACCTATTATGGTGTTGCAATGGCGGTTGCGAGAATTGCCGAAAGCATTGTTATGAATGAAAATGCGGTTCTTCCTGTCACGAGTCTGATGGAGGGAGAATACGGACTGGAAGGACTCTGTATCAGTGTTCCGACCATAGTTTCGCAGAAAGGTGCAGAAAAAGTTCTTGAGATTCCACTGAGCGATGAAGAAAAAGAAAAATTGCTTTCTTCTGCAAAAGAAC